>Ga0214921_10000424_pt1 | contig 79641 bp, 78 predicted proteins | sample LL1505_MetaG_FD_177992 | JGI IMG/M metagenome (GOLD analysis project Ga0214921, IMG submission 177992) | Freshwater microbial communities from Lake Lanier, Atlanta, Georgia, United States - LL-1505 | ecosystem: Environmental > Aquatic > Freshwater > Lake | place: USA: Georgia | collected... | reverse complement strand
GTAAGCGAATCTGAAAAGACCTGGGAGACAATGAGATCTTCTGGAAAGACATGGAAAGAAATATTGGAATCTATTAAGATTCCTCATATGGCTTTATTGAGAAATCTTAGAGGTATTTTCATAGAGATAAATGATAGGGAAAATGCAATGAAAATCATTAATGATCTTAAGTCAGGGGTTGCTAATGGAAAACAATTTCCTTTCAGATATTATTCAGCATATAAAGCAATTCAAAGCTCTGATGTTAATCATAAACAAATGCTTTTGGATGGATTAGAAGAGTGCATGGATATTGCAGTTTCTAATATGCCTAAAATGAGGGGTAAAACAATATGTCTTTCTGATAATTCAGGGTCATCTTGGGGCGCAATGAATTCAGAATATGGTACAGTGGCTGTTGCAGAGATTGCTAACCTTTCTTCTTTAATAACAGCAATGCAATCTGACGAGGGAGAAATTGGTCTTTTTGGTGATAAATTAATAATAACTCCAGTCTCAAAAAGAAACGGACTATTGAAACAACATCAGGAAGCTAACGACGTGGAAAAGAAACATAATAAATTAGGAGGATCAACAGAGAATGGTATTTGGTTATTCTTTAGAGATGCTATTGAAAATAAATTGCATTATGATAATGTTTTTATTTACTCTGATATGCAGGCAGGACATGGTGGTTTATTTGGCATAAATTCCATGGAGTACGAAAAATATATAACAAATAGAAGATACATTGATGTTCTTGCATTAGTTAATAAATATCGTCAAACTGTAAATCCTAAATTGAATGTTTTTAGTGTTCAAGTTGCTGGATACGATAATTCAGTCTTACCTGAAAATCTTTATAGAGGTGCTATATTGGCTGGCTGGACAGGTAAGGAACCTATATTTGCAGATGCAATTATTAAAATCTGGGATGAAATCGAAAATGCTTAAGATGAATACTTTCCAGCATTTCTAGATTTCCATTCTGTCATTACAGATTCAATATTTGGATCTTTCTGAGCTTCACCTGATTGGATTGCATTAGCAATTTTAGCCATTTGTTTCTCATATTTTTTAATTTTTCTACGGACGATCTGTAATTGTTTATCTGAGAGATAGTATTTTTCTATAACCTGCTTTGCAAATGATGATAATATGTAAGAATCAGGTCCGGTAAATCCAACACCATTCAAATGGCTCGTGATCAGATCCTGCTTCTCATCCTCTGTCTGATATTTATAAATCCATAGGAGTGCTTTAATTCTAAGCTCGTCACGTTTGAATGAGACATCTTCAGGTCCCCCAAAAAGTCCTGAAATGTCAGATCTTTTATATTCTTCATCTATATTAAAGGATTCGTACATTTTAATATGTCTCATTGCATTAACATTATTTTCAGATATATATCTAATAGATTTATATGAAATTTCTAGACACATATGGAATTATAGACGAATTATCGCCTATATTAGGAGAATTTACCGATGAAAGGGATGGTAGAAAATATCAAACTATCACAATTAAGGGTGTGGAATGGTTTAGAGAAAATTTAGATTATGATGATAGTGATTTTTATGGGGAAGGTTCAGGAATAGTAGTAAGCATGTTTGATTTACCTAGCACATCATCCAATCATCATAGAGCTGGATGTGCAAGATTATATTCGTCAATAGCAGCCAAAGAGGCATGTCCATCTGGATGGGAAATACCATCAAAGAAAGATTGGAGGGATCTTATGGAATTAATTTTAATGGGAAATCTTCCTGAGAATTCCACGGATCTTTCTAAAAAAGAAATGTTTAGACTCACATCAAAGTTATTTGGAAAAAACTCTTTATTGGACCTAAAATCGTGTGGTCATAAGGATAAATCTGATATTTTACATTATGATCACGCAACGGGTGAATATTTTGTAAGGGATAATAACGGGGAATTAATAGTTTTTAGCTTTCGTAGTAATAGAGATTATAGATATTTATATAAAGAGGAAAGTCCGGATGGAAAGTATTCTATTAGACCAATAAGAAAAAAAAGATAAAAAATGAAACTAAAAAGATTTGGTAATTTTCTAAACGAATCAAAAGGTGTCTCTAGCCTTTCAGAGATAACACCAGGATCATTAGTCCATTATGATGGCTCACCATACTATGTTATAGTATCAGATGACTATACGGTAGAGCTATCAAAAAATCCAGAAGCACTAAGCGGGGACAGAGGAAATTTCCTGGTAAATGCAAGTATGTTTATGGATAGGGGATTTATCGGTGATAGATCAGATATATAAAAAAAAACTAAAAAAAATGAAACATCTAAAAAAATTCAATAATCTTTTCGAAGAAGAAGGTATGGATAATATGGGATCTGATATAGAAGGAATGGGAATGGAAGATGATATGATGCAGAAAAACTCTGGCACTGAAGCTAAATCATGGATTAAATCAACAACTGAAATTGCAGATTATGACGTTATATGGGATTCACCTGAGGGCGAAGAAGTTAGTGCTTCTTTTTCTGATATTGGATCTCCAATAAAAGAGGACGGAGATAATGGCTATTCAACATTTGAGACAGTTCCTGGAACATCATCAGACGGTAACGAATATATTGGACAGGTTACATACGAAGAAAAGAAAGAAGGAGTATTTGAGATAGAATCTATCCTTATATCCAAAAAATAATATACACCAACCCGCATTGAAGTATAATATAAGAACAAAAATAGCTTTTTTTGTGTCGGCATTTTTGATGCTGATTTTTTTAGTCCTAAAGATTGTAGTCCTTTTTGAACATATACCCTCTACGCCTATTACAAGATGGACAGAATTCTTATGCTTTATTGGATGTCTCCCATGTTTTTATATCTTATTTAGGGATTACTCACACAATATGAAAAATCTTATAAGCGGTGAGCAGCTTAAAAATATGAAAGAATTAGAATCATTCATAGAGAATTCTGCAATAGTATCAAAAGCTGATTCAAAAGGAAAAATTACATATATCAACAAAAAGTTTACAGATGTATCTGGATATACTCTAGAAGAAGCAATAGGTCATGATCATAATATAGTTAATTCTGGAACACATCCCAAGGAGTTTTGGACAAATATGTACAAAACTGTTATTAAGGATAAAGCCATATGGAATGAGATCTGTACAAATCGTGCTAAAGACGGACAACTATATTATGTTGATACATTCATCAAAGGACAATTTGATTCTCAGGATAATTTTTTAGGATTTATGTCAATCCGCCAGGATATCACAGAACTAAAGAGAAAAGAAGCAGAGATTCGCAATAGAATGAATGCAATAAACAAATCTAATGCTGTGATTGAATTCGATCTTAGTGGAAATATAATTTTTGCTAATCATCTATTTATAGAAACAATGGGTTATTCTTCAGATTCTGAAATTATAGGTAAACACCATAGGATATTTGTAGAGGATGAATACGAAAAATCGCCAGAGTATGTTGATTTTTGGAAGGGTCTTAGATCTGGAACATTCTTTATGGGTGAAATTGTAAGAGTTCGTAAAGATGGATCATTAATATATTTACAAGCCACTTACAATCCAATTATAGATACTGATGGTAAAGTCTATCGTATTATGAAAATTGCTACAGATATCACTAATGTAATTGATCAGCAAAAGGAAATTGAAAAGAAAAACACATATCTAGAACATGCAGCAAAAATCCTTAGACATGACATGCATAGCGGAATAAACACATACATGCCTAGAGGGCTTTCATCACTTGATAGAAGATTAACAGATGCCCAAGCAAAAGAATTAAAAATAGAAGCTCCTCTTAAGATGATTAAGGAAGGACTAAGACACACACAAAAAGTTTACAAAGGTGTTTATGAATTTACAAATCTTGTAAAAAAGGACGTGGTACTTAATAAATCTGTATGTAGTTTAAATGCTATTCTTGAAGATTATCTATCAGCAACTGCATATCGTCCGCAAGTAATACTCGAGAATCTTGGAGAATGTGAAGTTAATGAAGCTCTTTTTTGTACATCAATTGATAATTTAATTCGCAACGGATTAAAATATAATGACAGCGCAACAAAATTTGTTAAAATCTATAGAATAGAAAACAATCTTTTTATAGAGGATAACGGAAGAGGATTAAGCGCTGAGGATTTTAAATATCTTTCCCAGCCTTATACACGTAAGGAAGGACAAAAGGAATCAGGAACTGGATTAGGATTGAACATTTGTATTGCTATATTGGAAGAACATGGATTCTCTATAACATGTGGAAAACTTCCCGAAATAGGAACTCAGATGAAGATCCAATTAAAATAAAATAACCATACCCATGATTGATTCAATTTTATTAGTTGATGATGAAAGTCTTTTCCACTTAGTCTTTGAAGATGCTTGTAGTCTTCTTGACATTTCATTATCACTCGAAAGCCTAGACAGCTCAGACGAAGCAGCAAAAATGTTTGAAGGATGGCAAAAAGATAACTCAGGAAGACCTGAGTGCGTTTTTGTAGATCTTAATATAATAGGTTCATCATATGATGGCATTGAGCTTATTAGAAAAGTAAATAACGAATATGGCAACGGGGTTGTGATAGGCATTATATCATCATCAAACGAGCCGGAGGAACAAGCAAAGGCAAAAGCAGCAGGAGCTCAGTTCTGGATAATTAAGTCAGATGATATAGAGCCAAGGCTTGAAGATTTTAAAAAAGATTTTGCAGCATATAAAGCAAAAACTAAGGAATTCACAATTTATAAGTAATGATAGTAAATAAGATAACTCGTGATTTTATTCTTGATGCTCAGAAAACAAAAAGAGTGTTTCTTGAGGGAAACATTTTAAAGATACTGGAAGCGGAGGAAGGAGATGACGAGTTTTCTGATTACTTAAAAGAAGCTATAGAAAAAGATAAATCATCCAGGAGAAAAAGACTGGAGGTAACAAAGCAAGTACAGGAACAAAATACAGATCTTTTAAATAAGCAAAAAGAAAATCAAGGGCTTACAGATGATTTAAAGGAGGCTTTAAATAATGCAGAGGGTGCAAAGAATGATGCTATTACTGCAAAAGAAGAGGCAGATAGACAAAGGCAGATAGCAGAGGAATTAAAGGAAGAAGCAGAAAAGGCAAAAGAATCCGCACTGAACGATCTTGATATTATTCAAAAGAAATCTCAAACGGAATTAATCAGCACAATAGTTAAGGTTGCATTGCTTGTTATATTGAGTGTAGGTGTTATTACAACAATCATGTATGCAATAGCAATGCTAACAGGAAAAGACACACAGATCATAGGATCCACATGGAGCAATATGTTTGGGATATTATTGACCAATGCTTTTTCTATAGTGGGAACTATTATGGGTGTAAAATATGCATCAGATAAAGGAGAGAGTAAATAAAAAGAAACAAGTATTTTTTTCTGTCTATAAAAAATACCACTACAAATAGATAGATACCTCCAATATAAATATAGAAATGGCATTTGTTTTTTATACACAGATTAAGGAATTAAGGATACAGGAAAAGGAAATATATGAATTTGGTAATTGGCTTATGGGTATTTCTGATAATAATGGATGGAATGATGAATATGAGGACGAAAATGAAGAAGAGATTGATATACCTTTAAATGCGGACGGAAATGTTATGGAATATCCATGGGATGATTTTAGTTATGTGGTTGTTCCTGATTCTGAGGATGATGTAAAATCAGCAATAAGAGTTTGTGAATCCCTTGGAGCTACAAGCAGATATGATATTTATGATCTAGATAGAATATTTTTTGTCATTAAATAGTTTAAACAATGGGTCTAAAAATAAATAAGTCAATAGAAACTAACAAAGGAACATTTGATTCAGTTTATTTAAGAATTGAATTTATTAGAATAGAAAAATATACTGGAAAATTATATTGCTCACCAACACTATATCCCAATGAGGAAATTGCAAAAAATAGTACGGTTTGGGATCATGAAAAAACTTTAGACAGGTCTTTAAAATACGATGGTGTTTCTATAGAATTACCTGATATCGAGGTATTTCCAATGACATCAGAGGAGGTAACTGAAGATGGAATAAAAAATAGGATAGACACCTCAGTAGGTGGTTCCAATATTTATAGCTGGGTATATTTAAAAATGAAAGAATCATACCAAAAGATCTTTGGAAATGAATTCATAATTGATTGTTGATAAATTCATAATTTTACAAGAGTGAGAAAGATAATGACAATAGGAGATGTTCACGGTAGAGACACGTGGAAATTTATGACACACGGTAGTTCATATGAATTTGAACAGTGGGCAATTATGGTGGACAATGGGGCAGATCCTAATGACAAATTATTTAAGAATGATTATCCATATACAGGATTTGATAAAATAATTTTCATAGGGGATTATGTAGATAGCTTTGATGTGGATAACATCAGAATGAAGAAAAATTTAGAAGACATTATTCTTTTCAAAAAAAGTTTACCCGATAAAGTGATATTACTTTGGGGAAATCATGATGTACAATATTTTATTAAGGACCAAATTTGTAGTGGGTATAGGCCAGAAATGCAATGGGATCTTGAAATTCTTTTTAGAGACAATAGAAATTTATTTCAGCTAGCATATCAGGAGGACGATTATCTTTGGACTCATGCAGGTTTAACAAAGCCTATACTAAAAGGATTAATCAAACAGTACGAATTTCTTAGAGATCTTAAATCTGAATCTGACGTTTTAAATATGGCATTTGAAATGAAGGTTCCTGAGATTTTTGCTGTTGATTCTGCAAGTGGGGGATGGAGCATGTTTGGCGGACCTTTATGGGTAAGACCCCCGCAGCTTCAAGAATATGGTGTGGATCTTCATCAAGTAGTTGGTCACACACCTCAGAAAAGATTAAGAATAATAAAAGGTAAGAATGACTTTGAGATTGTTCTCACAGATTATATAGAATATTCAGAGGATCTTAAGGTGAGACCTTTTGTATTAAACATCGAAACAAAAGATCAAGCTTGATATATAACTACTAAGTTCTTTTACATTATGGGCCTGCCCGGTTTTGACAGCAAAGAGCAGGTAGTATCGCATGCAGGGATAGTCAGTTCCTAAACCTACTGATTAACAATAACCGACAACAACACAGTTGAAATGTCTACTTACACTGTAGATTCTTTACTAGCTGAGCTTGAAGCTCCAGTAGCAGAATTGGTGTAAGCTAAGGGGCAGCTGATAGCCTTGCAACAGAACAGCGCGCAGAGGATCGCTCATCCTCGACCCCGCTGTAGTCTCAGTATTATAGCTTTTTTCCTGGCTTCGTAAAACCAGGTGGTGGAGCGCTCTAACCTCGGTTAGTTCCCAACTACGGTGCAGGGATAGCGAGGGTTCATCCTCTTGATTATTTCAGTACTAAAGCATGTAAGAAAAACGGTATTATTGGTGATTTGTTTGGACGAGGGTTCGACTCCCTCCAGGTCCACCTCCCCACATTGGAGATATAGCTCAGTGTTAGAGCAATCCTCAGTACTTGATCTAGACAAGGAACATGGACGTGCCGGCCGGTTAAATTCCGCCTATCTCCGAAAAATAGCAGCTTTTTAGCTGCTTTTTTTGTGGATTTATTTTAAGAATCGGTCTATAAAAATGAAAAGAATTAGCAGATGATAATATTTGGTATATGTTCCTCTATAAATTGTCCTTCAAACATGAGCCTTTTCACACATGAGCAAAGATTTTTTCAGACGTTAAAAACTATTGCAAGCTTAAGACATAGAGTAGAAAACTCTTACATTATACTTTGCGATAATTCACCCTTAACAGAAGAGCAAAAATATATCTTAACATATCTGGTTGATAAAATAATTCTACTGCACGATGATGAACCTTTATATAGGGAGATAGAGCCCACTAGATATAACGAGGGATTAAAATCTAGAGGGGAAGCATATCAAATGCTAAATATCATTGAATTTATAAAAGATAAAGAGTATGATTTATTTTTTAAAATATCTGGAAGATATTTTTTAAATAACGATTTTAATCTTAATAATTTTAATAATCAAAAATTAAACTTTAGAGAATTTTCCAGCGGATGTTTTAATAAAAAATACGTAAGTACTGTATTATATGCAATATCTAAAAGATGTGAAAATGTATTTAAAAGTAAATTAATCGAGATAATTCCAGATCTACATCCTAATACATCTGATATAGAAACATCTTTGCATTCATTATGTGAGATGGAAAATATAATGAATAAAGTGGATTATCTGGGTGTTTGCGGGTATATTTCAGATTCAAACCATTTTGCTTCTCATTAGGATATGAAAAATAAAAAAATATTAATTATCGGCGGTACGGGTGCTTTAGGTAAAACACTAATTAAAAAGTATCAAAATGAAAATTATATACTTGTATTAAGTAGGGATGAACATAAACAAGTTGAGCTATCTAAAGAATTGTGGATAAAATCTTCTAATGTTGATTTTAAAATAGGTGATGTAAAAGATATAAATTCCATAATAAATGGTATAGAAGACTATAAACCAAATGTAGTCATAAATACGGCAGCTCTAAAACATGTACCAATTTGCGAAATTAATCCGTACGAATCTGTAAATGTAAATATAATTGGGCATCAAAATTTAATACAGGCAGTAAAATGGGCTAGGCATAAAATAGAAACAATTGTATTTGTTAGTACAGATAAAGCATGTAAACCAATAAATGTATACGGCATGTCTAAAGCAATTTCCGAGAGACTCTATGTGCAGTTTGCAAATCAGCAAAAAGATATAAAAGTATGTATAGTTAGATATGGGAATGTTTTAGAATCAACTGGATCTGTTATACCGTATTTTAAAAAAATATTAAATAGTGGGGAAACAGAATTGCCAATAACCGATGTGAAAATGACCAGGTTTCTTCTAACATTGGATAGAGCAACCGATCTTATAGATTGGTCTTATTATCACAAAGATTCGCATGGCTGTATTGCCATACCTAAAATACAATCTTTTTCTATAGTTTCTATAGCTAAAGCCCTTTTATTATCGAAAAACGTAAAAGGATCATTGAAATTTGTAGGTATAAGGCCAGGAGAAAAAATACATGAAGAAATGATTTCTGAGATAGAAATGATGAGAACTGTTGAATATGATAATAATTTTTTAATCACAGACAAAATAATTAATCAAAATACAAATTCATATAATTCTCTCGATTCCTTAATGCCTGATAGCGAGGTCTATGCATTTTTAGAAAAAAATAATATCATATGAAAATATTAGTAGTAGGATCTACCGGGATGCTAGGTAGTACATTGAAGGATTATTTTTTTAGAATGAAAATATCATATGATAAAATTGATAGGGATGTAATAGACCTATCAAAATGCAGTTTTTATGATCTTAGTAATGCTATAATAAAAATAAATCCGGACGTTCTTATAAATTGCGCAGGCATAATAAAACAGAGAAAAAATATATCAATTTCTGATTTTATTTCAGTCAATGGATTGCTTCCACATAGGCTTTCTGAAATATGTGAGAATAATTTTATTAGAATGATTCATATAACTACAGATTGTGTATTTAGTGGAAAAATAGGAGGATACAATGAAAATTCAGCACATGATTATTCTGATGAATATGGAATGAGTAAATCAATAGGGGAGCCAAAAAACTGTATGGTAATAAGAGCCTCTATTATAGGCGAGGAGAATAAGAATAAACTTTCTTTATTAGAATGGACAAGATCTAATAAAAATAATAAAATTAATGGATATAAAAACCATCTATGGAATGGAGTTACTTGTTTGCAGCTTTCGAAAATAATTATTAAAATAATAGAAGATAATAATTTTTGGATGGGTGTTAGACATATTTTTTCCGAATCAATAAGTAAATATGATCTATTGAAAACAATAAATGAAATTTATGGATTAGATATAGATATAAATCCTATCGACGATTGCATAAGTATAAACAGAACTTTAAATTCAATATACGATATAACCGAATTTAAAATCCCAAAATTATATCATCAAATAGAAGAAACAAGGGATTTTCACAAAATTAAAAATATAGAAAATGCTAACTGTTCATAATATAATAAATAATATTTTTAATAATTCTGATATTAATTATCTAGAATTGGGCCTGATGCACGGCGAGCATTTTAATAATTTAAATATTAGAAATAAGGAATCAGTGGATGTAGTGGATAGGGGGGGTAACGGAACTCCAACACATCTAATGACAACCGATGATTTTTTTAGCAGGAATTCAAAAAAATATGATATTATTTTTATAGACGCAGATCACGATCATAGACAGGTAATAAAAGATTTTAATAATTCTGTTGATGCCCTTAAAAATAATGGCATAATATTCCTGCATGATTTATATCCAGCTACATTAGATCTAACCCAAAAAAATTATTGCGATGACAGTTATAAAATATTAGATTATTTTATAAAAAATGGATTTAATATTATTGTTAATTCCAGCGATCATGGAAGTACCTGCGTTTTCAACCCTGCCAAGATAGATCCAAATGAGGTTTTAAGTGATTTGTCATGGGAAGTTTTTATAGATTCATACAAAATTAACAATAATAATATACTTCCTGATTTAGGCTCTTTTGTTGATAAATTCAAATTAAAAAACACTATAAATATAAAAGATAAAATCAGTAATGCTTTCAGCAGCTTAAAGAAACATAGAAGAGCTTACGTTATATGTTCTGTTGGTCAGAAGTATATTGATATGGTAGAGACCCTAGTGAATCAATTATATAAATACTCCGAATATCCTGTATTTTTATACTATTCTAACGGAGATGTAAATTTTGATTCACCTAATCTGATAAAGCAAAAATTCCAATTGAAAAACTTTATGGATTATAACATACATGGGATGGATCCAGAAACGGTTAAAAGTAAAATGCTGACACTTACTAAACCTATAGCTTTTGATCTTTTTGTAAAAAATTACGACGTTGAAGAATTTGTTTTTTTAGATTCTGATGTTTTAGTAACACCCTCGATAGACATAATATTTAATAAGTATTCGGATCTCATAGAGAATTCTCCTATATTTATAAGATATTCTTGGGACATTGTCACAGTAAACGGAAGACCCCATACATCAGATATAGTTTTAGAAAGAACTGGATCAAAAAGAAAATCGTTCCCTGGATCAGTATGCTCTGGTATTTTTATCGCTAATAAAAATTGTAAATCGTTTTTTAGCGATTGGACTAAATATTGTTTTGACGAAGAACTTATTAGATATTGTGTAGAAAATAATGAAGCTTGGGGTGAAATAAACGATGAGTCAACTGCAACAGCATTGGTTTGGTTGTATGGGGGTAAAAATACAATAGTAACAGATTTTGTTTGGGCTTGGACAGGTGAAGCTGTAAAATTTGTTTTTGATTTTTATGACGGCAAAGTTGGAAATTTACCCAAACATGAGTCCTTATCAAGCCACTATAGAATTCCACCCGAGCACGAAATACCTTATGGGCTTTCAGTTATTCCTCAAAATAAATTAGATCTATTAGGAACACATGGAATTAAGGATCTTGAAGAAATTAAAAAAGCAGCAGAAGAAATTGATAAAAGATTTTTTATATAAAATTCTTTTACTATTATATCCCTACATGCGATATATAGATCTGAAAGAATTTTACCATAATGAATGAATTAAAAAGATACTCACAGTTTATTAATGAAGCAATTAAATATCTTAGCACCTCAGAGCTTTTACAATGGATGGAAGATAGGAAAGATTACGTCTTTATAGCATTAGACACAGAAACAACAGGATTAAGAGGTCCTTGGCAGGATCAGCTAACACAGGTAGCAGCTGTAGCTTTTACCCTTGATATTCAAACTTTAAAATTTACAGAGATTGATAATTTCAATCAAAAAATTAAATTACATCCTGAAATTATAGCACAAAAAGAACTTCCCGGATCAAAAATAAAAGGCGCTCTTAAATTTAATAGATATGGAGTAAGCGGAGGTAAATTTTTAGATGAGCAAGTAGTATTAGAAAACTTAATTAATTTCGTTAATGGGTTTGATAAAGTAATTCTTCTAATTCAAAACGCTCCTTTTGATATGCCTATGATTAATGTTAGGAAAGAATTTGGAGGCTTAGATCATGAAATTTTTGACACTAAAGACTTCTTTGCATATTTCATGCTTCCAACTTTACAAAAAATGGCAGAGACAGACCAGGAAGCAGCAGATATCATAGCAAAAATAGGAACGACACAAAGTGGAAAACTACCAACGTCATCCTTACCTAAAGTTGCTGCTGGATTAGGAATAGACCCTAATGAGGCTCATGATGCTCTTTTTGATTGCAGATATATGGTTAAGGTCTTAGAAAGAGGATTGGATATAGTAAATTCTAATAAAGATATAGACAGGAAAGAGTTAATTAGACCTAGAATAGCGTCCGATATGTATATTAAAAAAAAGAATAAAATGAATATAGGCAAGTTAAGATGATAAAGGCATTTTCAGAATATATTAATGAACAATACTCAAACCCAAAAGAGACAATAAATCTTAAATACGGTAATCCCCAGCTTTGGCAAAAAGAAGCTATGGACAAAGGCTCCAATCTTTTCACAGAGGCTAAAAATTCTGGATTATTTGACAGATTGAAGGAAACGATACCACCCTTGCAATCATCCGATGAGGTAAAGAAAGCAATAGAGGAGCTAATAATGATAGGTAATTCTCAGACTGAGGAAGATAAGGAATTTGTAAAAGATTCAGAGAGGGATATGTTAGAGGTTTTTATTAAATTTTTAAAGCTAAATGGGGTTGATAATATATCAAAGGATGATCTAGAGAAAATAACAGATGAGATAGATCCTTTAACTTTTTCATTAAAATATCATTTTAATTATCCTAGGCCATATCAATTGGCTCTTGAGAATAACATACCTTTATATCCTTCCCAGCCAACTGATGCTTGCAGTCCGTCATATCCATCAGGTCACTCTATAGATGCATTTGTGATAGGAGGTATAATCTCCAAAAAATTTCCACAATTAAAGACTGAAGCATTATCTTTAGCAGAGAAACTTTCAAGATCAAGATTACAAGGGGGAATACATTTTCCTTTCGATTCTGAATTTGGTAAAAAGATTGCGGAAGATATATTGGATCTTGATATACTTTCACTTTAACGAAACAATACCTATTTTAGTAATAAAAATATAGATGCATTAAAAAAGGCTGAATGTTAAATTCAGCCTTTGTTAATAATTCAGTTAAAAAAATTAAACTGTTTTGTTCTTAATCACTGACCAGATTGAACCAACCAAAGTGATAGCTAGACCAATAATCTCTTGAGAAACACTTTCAGAAATAAGGCCTTTTGCAATAAGAATACCGCCAACGAATGTAAGACCATGTCTTACGATTCCAAGAATTTGATCTTGTGTCATAATAGATATTTTTTATTCCTCCACCGATGTGGAATAAATTCCTTTCCATTGGGGAGACAATATATATCGGCGTTTCCTATTAAAACCCTGATAATATTAATTATAAATATAATATAAAAAATATGCAGAAAAGAAAATTTGATTTTGATGATGTGCTAATTGAACCTGCAGATATCTCCGATATCTCATCCAGATCCGAAATTAATTGCCGGTATTCTGATGGATATTTCCCACTTTTCACCGCTCCAATGGATACTGTAATAGATGACAGGAATTCAGAAATATTTAAAGGAAATAAAATTAGGGTAATAAAACCTAGAACAGATTCGAATACAAGCATAAGCAAAGACCCAGTAGAATTCAAATCTTACGGAATCGATGATTTTATAAAAACATTTTTAGAAAATGACCATTTAGAAGATGAGATGTATGCACTTATAGATGTTGCAAATGGACACATGCAAAGACTTTTAGATATAGTTAAAGAATCTAAGAAAAAATATGGGGATTCATTAAAACTAATGGTTGGAAATATAGCTAATCCTAAAACATATAGTACATTTTCAGAAGCAGGTGCAGATCTAATTAGGATCGGTATAGGAAACGGGGGTGGGTGCTTAACAACAGTTCAAACTGGTGTGGGATATCCTATGGCTAGCTTAATCTCAGAATGCTACGAGATAAGTTTAGCACTTGATAATCCAGCTTTAATAGTTGCTGATGGTGGATTTAAAAAGTACTCAGACATCATTAAGGCGCTCGCTATTGGAGCAGATTATGTTATGCTTGGTTCTATATTAAATAAATCTTTAGAGAGCGCAGGAGACACCTATTTAGCTAATATAAAGCACGATGGCTGGACAGAACCAGGAGAAAAAGTAAATCAATATCTAGAAGAAACAAGAAAAAGCTTTTTAGGCGGCACAAAGATGTTTAAAAAGTTTAGAGGAATGAGCACTAAAGATGCTCAAAAATCTATGGGTAAAACCGTTCTTAAAACGAGCGAGGGTGTAACCAGAATTCAGCCAGTAGAATACACATTAGATAAATGGGTAGAAAATTTTGAAAGCTATCTTAAGTCAGCAATGAGTTATTCTAATGCAAAGGATCTTCATTCTTTTATAGGACAAGCTAAGTGGAATCTCATAACAGAAGGATCATTTAATAGATTTAATAAATAAAAAATTATGATTAATTTAAAGGATGAATTCCCAGTCGAGGAATTAAGCAATTACTTTATAGGAAGGGGTTTTATAAGGGTATCTCCAATCACAGGTGCAGAAATAAGTGGAACGGTTAAAACAATTAGAATTGTTTATGAGGGAGAACTCACAGGGGGTAACTTCAGACCTGTTATTAATGTTACATCCACAAATGATGTTACATATGATTACAATGAACTTTTTTTTAGCATAAATGACAGAAAGGAAAAAAGAACTAAGCTATTTATGAAGTTCCTAGAAGAAGAGGAAGAGAGAAAATTAAAAAGCATAGGAGATATATAATCTCATGAGGCATTTAAAACTTTTTGAAGGATTCCAAAATGACGATAAATTTTATTCTTACAAAGTAGAGGATGGACAAGAGGTGATTATCAGAAATGACACCATTGGAAGAAAGGATCTTGTTGTTTTATCCCAATCATTGGAAGATTTACTTAGAGATATGGGGGGTGTTAATTCAATAAAGACAGATTTCCCAGTAAAAGGTAAGACCAAGCCATTTGCTATAGATTTTGCAATGAGCGCATGTCTTTTTGAGCCAGGTGGAAAAAATACAGGATACTTTAGATTTTATAATAAAGAAATAGCTCCTATCAACGATAGTAATTATGGTAACTTCGGTATGCATTTGGATAAAAATTCGGGGGAAGCAAACGGTGTATTTTACGGAAGTGGATCTAAGTGGAATATAGTTGGTACATCAAAGTTCAATGACACATCCTCACCTTTTGCAATTCAAAATGGACCTGTACTGGTTCTGGATGGAAAAATAAATTCAGTTTTCAACAAAACATCAACAAACAAAGATTACAGGGGTGGAATAGGGGTGGACGATAACGGACATGCATGCTTTGCTATTTCCAAAGGACCAGATTGTAGTTTTTACGATTTAGCTGATCATTTCTTAAATAAATTAGGATGTAAGAATGCTATCTATAGTGATGGTAATGTTATACAAGCTTATTCGAGAAATTTAGGAGATGGATCTAGCGCATATATAGGAATGAAAAAAAATATAGCACCATTAATATTAGTAACAAAAAAATAATGAAAAGAATTAAAAATTTTACATCTTTTATAAAAGAGTCAAATATACCATTAAGCAATCCATCAGATGCTGGTGAAAAATTTGCTGGGGTTCTACAGGCAAATAAAAATGCAAAGGAACAACCAAAATCAAGTAACTCAGGACCAGAGGTAACTCAATATCTTAAATCTGTTGGATTATATGCTGGATTACCTTGGTGTGCTGCCTTTGTTTATTATATTTTTGATCAAACATGTAAAAATTTAGGAGTTACTAATCCATTACCAAAAACAGGAGGTGTATTGGATCATTGGGGTAAAGCACCATCAGAAAATAAAATAGAGATTAGCGCGGCAAAAAGTGATATTAGTCTTGTTAGACCAGGATCAATTTTTATAATGTCAAGGCCGGGCAAAGGGCTAGGCCATACTGGTATAGTTGTTAGCGTAGATCCTGCCAAAAAAACAATAACAACAATGGAGGGAAATACTAACGATCAACAATCCGGTGAAGGGGATAGAGTAGGAACTAATGTTAGAAAAATAGATTCACCTGTAATGAAAGGTTTTATAGATTATTTCAAAGGAACTAGAACTCCAGAATTTGAAGCTGCTTTATCTAAAGCTATTACAGGGGAAGCTGCATCACTTTCACCTTTAGGAAGTGGAGAAGAAGCACCTGGTGATGATGTAGTTGGAAAGGGATTTGGCGATGTAGCTGCTAAAGAGGATCCAAGCGCAAAAATGATGGCTCAAGCAGTTGCTAGTATTCAATCTGCAGGCACTAAAAAATCAAAGGATGAGGTAGAAAATACCATTGATAAGTTAAGATAAAAATATTTTTTAAAAATATTAGATTAAATGAAGAATTTTTTTATTCTTTCTCATATATACTAGAGAACAGAATAAAATATTTTTCAATGTCTGTCAATAGAAACCCCAAAGTTTTATTTATACTTAAAAGAAGACAGGATTACAATCCTCAAAATCATTCAAATATGGGAATGAGTACAGGATTATACAATTCAGCTTCTTTTATGAATGACATGCTAAATGATGCAGGTATTAGTTCCAGCATTTCTGTTGTTATTGATAACAATTGTATAAATAGGGAGGTAACTAAACATAAGCCAACTCATGTTATAATAGAGGCACTTTGGGTAGTTCCATCTAAATTTTCTGTCCTTACAGATTTACATCCTAAAGTTAAATGGATAATTAGATTACATAGTGAAATACCATTTTTAGGTAATGAGGGAATGGCAATGGATTGGATCGGTGATTATTCTTCATTTAAAAATGTAATAATCGCTGCAAATTCACCAGTAGCTGAGAGAGATATTAAGGCATACATATCAACAAGAAATTTATGCAGTAAGAAAGATATAGCACACAAAGTAATATATCTTCCTAATTTTTATCCACAAGAATACAAGGATAAGAAATTCGATAAGAATAAAGATTTTATAGATATATCATGCTTTGGTGCTATTAGACCATTAAAAAATCACGTAGTACAAGCTTTGGCTGCAGTTAAATTTGCCGAGAGCATAGGCAAGAAATTAAGATTTCATATTAATGCAGGAAGAGTAGAACAAAAAGGAGGACCTATACTACACAATTTAGAGGGTATGTTTTTACAACTAAGCGATGCGGGCCACGTATTGATTAATCATGAATGGGCACCTAGGCCAGAGTTTATAAAAACATGCAGAAAAATGGATATAGGAATGCAGGTTTCATTTTCTGAAACATTCAATATAGTAGGAGCTGATATGGTTAGTCAGGGTGTTCCACTAGTAGCATCGCATGAGCTTCCTTGGGCAAATTCAATATTTAATGGAAAGCCTACAGACATAAATACGATATTCAGAGCTCTTTGGTTGACATATCTATTCCCTTGGATAAATATGTATACCAATCAGAGTAATCTGAAAAGATACACAGATAAAACAAGAAATATATGGATTTCATACTTAGAATGCAAAAAATGAAAAATAACAAAAGAAGAGTAGTAAAGTACATACTTAAAGTTGCTTTTTGGAAAGGAGGAAAGCTATCTATAGAAGAGTACGTTTATGATACATTTTCTGAAGCATTTATAGCTTCCAAAAAATTTAAGGGATATATTAAAATCTATAACTTTTTTGGAGAGATAGAATTATCTGATTATCACGAGGATCATGGACATCATGGGCATCATTCAGGCCATAGTCATGATCACGATTCTAATTACTGCTAAATTTATATCCAGTTAATTCTGTTATTGTTTTAAGATCTACCTCGTGTGATTTTAATCCGCTTGGCTTATCCTTTGTATTTTTGAAAAGGAAAGCCATCCATATTTTTGTCTTTTTGAAATATAATACTTTCCAGCATTCTTTAGGAACGCACACACCTCCTATCTTTTTTTCTATACCTATACTTCCACACCAAACTTTTATTGAATCATCTGTTAGAGCCCACTCCCTCGTAGACATTTCGAGTACCTTCCAATCTCCTGCGTTAAGAGAATGATATTGAGGTGTCATGTTTGAGAAATAAAAACACTCTGCTTGTATCAATTCACCCTCGCATTGGTTATCTGCAGCGGGAGAATTATGTCCTCTGTCAAGACCTGATCCTTTATAATCATCCAATAAATTAGTTTCGTTCATTAATAATGGATCGGGTTTAAAAGCATCTTTTCTAGGAACAGGATTTGCGCATGTAACTTTAGCTTTAGTTACCCACCATTCTACAAGAACTGGATATTTTAGAGATTTGCTAAAAACCGCTTCGTAGCTTTTATGCTTCAATCTTATTGTATCTTGTGATTTACTTATTAAGAAAAAGCTTAATAATATTGAAAGTGAAAATATTTTCTTCATTTTTTTAGTCTATATATCAGTATTTATCGGATAGGGCTGAAATATTTTTAGAAAATGATAATAGAAATAGAGAGATAAAATGTTTAAAATGAAATCTTTTGGAAATTTCAATGATGCAATAAAATGGACAAAGCAACAGATGAATGATTATTGCTATCAAGTTCATACAGAAAAATGGCAAGGAAAGGATATTAAAGATGATGATAGATTTGCCATGATTGAAATACTAAATCATTCTTTTACATGTACCATGGCGGAGGATATTCAATCTCTTGTTGATCAAATAAATCCAAATCTTCCATGGGCGGATGATCACTTTAAAGAAAGGGTTAGTGAAAAACCATTGAATCCCCCGCCATCTCACGAGTGGTGGCCATTTGCTCAGAAAAATAATCAAGAATTTGGAGGTAATGCCCAATTCTCACACACCTATCCGGAAAGGATTTGGCCAAAATATGCTGGATCCAATTCAATAAAAAGCATCGAGGATGTTGATCTAAGTGCGGGTATTGAAATTATTAAGGATAATAACAAAGCATTCATCCCAAAATATCCATTAAGTGGTGTTAGATTTAAATATGGTGATTTCTATGATGTAGTTGATCTTTTACATAAAGAGCCATTTACGAGACAAGCTTTTTTACCTATATGGTTTCCTGAAGATACAGGGGGTGCTAATGGCGAGAGAGTACCATGTACAATAGGATATCATTTTATTGTTAGAAACGGATATATGCATGTTGTATATTATATTAGATCCTGTGATTTCTTTAGACATTTTAGAGATGACATATATCTTTGCTGCAGAAAAGTCATTTGGCTTTTGGAGAGATTAAGGAAAAAAGATAAATTCTGGAATGATATAAAACCAGGAATGTTTACTATGCATATAACATCTTTACATGCATTTAAGCACGAAAAATTCTTATTAGGAAAAAAAGATTAGCATTTTTTATTTCCGGATTGAGATACTATATTTACAAAAAATAATAATATGGCAGATTTTTGCAACAAATGCGCAGAGGAAATGGGATTTCCTGAACCTGATCTTGATGTATATGCTATCAAGGAAACTTTAGAAAAAGGATTTTATACTTCATGTATTTGTGAAGGTTGTGGATTTCTTGGAATAGCAAGGGGTGAAAATGAAGAGACCCTAGTTATATTCGAGGATAAAGAAAAGGACGGTGAGTATAAATTTGTAGATTATGATAAAGACTATAAAGGATTAAATACCGAAGAAAATGAGTAAAATACCGGCTTACCTTAGAGCTTCGTTGAAGAGCGATAAACCCATTGTTTATTTTGATCTTGATGGCGTTCTATGTGATTTTGATAAAAGACATGAAGAACTTATTGCTTCTGGAATGAGTAAGCATGCTGCATTTAATCATGAATTGGCCTTTAAAGATCTTGAGCCTATTCCTGGGGCTATTGCTGCTTGGAATTTATTACAAGAGAAATACGATACTTACATTTTGTCAACTGCTATGTGGCATAATATAAATGCATGGTCAGATAAGAGACATTGGGTTGAAAAATATTTAGGAAAGAGTGCAAATAAAAAATTGATACTCAGCCACAATAAGGGTTTGCTTAAAGGAGAATATCTAATTGACGACAGAATAGCAAATGGCGTTGCTGATTTTGAGGGAGAACATATTCATTTTGGATCACAAGAATTTCCTTCATGGGAATCTGTTTTAAATTATCTATTAAAATAACTGGAAATTGGGATTTTGTTTATTATTTAAATTTAAAAAAATTATAGCAAGAAGGAGAAATAGATCTTTAGATTATTCTTTATCTCATCTTAGCGAGGGACAAAGAAGCGCTCTTAAAATATTTAACTACCTGCTCTCCAATAAAAAATCTCATTCAATATATTCATCAGTTGCAGATAATTACTATATAGAATACAAAGGAATAATTTGTAAAATACATGACGTAAGACTTATAATAACTAATGGGGAATATTGGTATGATGTACCAATGCCATATTCTATTATTTCAAATTTAAGAAAGAAATTTGTTAAAAATTCAGAGTCAAGAAAAAGAATTTTAGAAAGTAAAATAAATAATAAATTAACATCTTCTATAGAGAAAGTCTATAAAGAAATGGTTTTGTTATAGTTTTTTGAAACAAAACTCTGTTTTTACCATATATAATATGATTTAGAGGCTTTCTCTAAGTTGCTTCCGGGTCAACCAGCCCTAGAGTTTCCATAAAAAAGAATCGAAGGAAGTTGCTAATATAAGTTGTAAAATCATGTACACAACCAACACATTGGGCTCTAGCTACGTTGCCCATATCACCAAAAGAAAAAATAGACTTAAGGTCTATAAAAGCGAAAGCAGGGATCAAATTTTTCTTCAAGACAATGAAGAATTTGAAATTGAGCTATTTAATCCCAAACAAAATTCAGTTCTAGCAAAGATCTCAATCAACGGAATTCAAATTTCTTCAAGCGGGATAGCTTTAAGGCCAGGACAAAGAGTTTATCTGGAGAGATTTCTTGATTCAAATCAGAAATTTAAATTTTCCACTTATGAAATTGAAAATTTTAAAGAAGCAAAAAAAGCCATAGAAAAAAATGGTATTATTAGAGTGGAATTTTTTGACGAGTATGTTCCTTCTTATACATACTACCAGTCTGGAATTATTAATTATCCTTCATACCTTACACCACTTGGGGGAACAACATTAAATAATACATTCACAATTAATTCTTTAACAGGAACAATCACCACTACGAATTCAACAGCAGGATCTGTAGATTTAAGTTCGGTAACATTTAATTCTGCTGTTAATTCTGTAGAAACAGGTAGAATCGAAGGTGGATCTAAATCAGATCAGGAATTCACATACGCCGCCGGTAATTTTAATTTCTACCATTCCCAAATTGTAGAGTATAAAATTTTACCTGTAAGTCAGAAGCCTGTTGAAATATCAGAGATTAGAAACTATTGCTCGGAATGCGGGGTTAGAAATAAAAGCAACTGGAAATTCTGCCCAAGTTGCGGAAATAAATTTTAAAATGAGTGATACTGAATTAACAGATTGTGATCTGATACGACTATATAAGAATGGTAACTGTATAGCTTTTGAAGAACTGTTTAAAAAACATCACAGAGGCGTATATTCTATAATAAGAGAATACGTTGAGGATGAGCAGCTAGCAAATGATTATAGTCAGGATATATGGATTCATGTTATCAGAAAAATAAAAAATTTCGATAATGGAAATTTTAATCTATGGATTAGAACAGTTGCCAAAAATGTATGTATTGATAAATTCAGGGCTAATAAAATAAGAAAGGAAGTTAATTTTTATGTTGAGCCTTCCATTTTAGAAAGATCTCAAAAATCGTATGACGAATATAGCGACGATTTTGAAATTTTAATTAACGAGGCATATGAAGGACTTGATACATTAACAGAAACTCAGGTAAAGGTTCTATTGCTAAGATTGAGGGGAATACCATTCCAAGAAATAAGCCATAGGATTAAAATCAGTCTAGGAACTTGCCATCCTGCATACCAAGCAGCAGTAATTAAATTAAGAAGACATTTGGTTAATATGGGATTAGCTAGCAAAGAATTAAATACCTCATTGACAAGAATTAGAAAAAAATCTAAAAAATAAAATCTGTAATTTTTATCCTTAAGTATAATGATTATCTAATGCCACTTGAAAGAGTGGCATTTTTATTTACTGTTGAACCGGAATTCTTTTCATAAATTCTTCCCAATTAACCTCTCCTGTTTCTGCAATTTTAGGATTCATCGTTGATAAAGCATTCTCACCCTTTCCCCCTGGTATTATCCATTCACCCACCCTTGTCATGGTCTTATACCTTCCCCTTGTTCCTGCTATCTTTGATAAAATCCCAGTTTTTTTACCCATTGAAAAATCCTTAAGTGCCTCTACCATTTTCCCTGTGTATTTAGATATTCCTGGGAATTTACCTAAAAAGGATTCGCTTTTAAAGAATTTAGTAATCTTTGGAAAATATTTAGTTATAAGCTCTCCAACTGGGCCTAACATTTTTGCTCCTATCTTTCCGCCACCCTTTATGCCTTTTACTAATAGTGATCCACCTGCACCTATATACTGGCCAAATAAAGGAATTAATCCTATAGCACAAAGACCTGCCAGAAGATATTCTCCTTGCTTAGCATATGACACAAGGTTTATCCCTTCAAATATTGAACCTACGCCGGGTATTAAAGCTGCAAAATCAAAAACTGTATTCCACCAGTGCTCAAACAATTGATCATTTTGATCGTGCTTGAATATTTCTATATTATCATAGATCTGAGATTCTGTAAAAGAAAACTCTTTTACTTCCCTTGTAATATAATTTTGGTAAGATAATAAAAAATCCATTGCATTATATATCATTTTTTATTACCGAAAATGTTTACTATTTTTGATTATAAATTATAAAAATGGAAACAAAGAAAATAAATCCTGAAAAATTAGAGAAAGATATATCTTTTGCTTATTATGATATGTATAATATACTAATCGACGGCCATTGCGAGGGGATTATGAAAATGAATAATATAGGAGAGATACTAAACGAAATGATGGATTTTTTCTCCTCACCTGATTTGGAAGAATATGAAAAATGCAGTCAGATTAAAGAAATTTTGAAAAAATTGGGACAATAAGCTTAATAAATTGGAGAAATCCTTTTTGTCTTGAATATATAAGATGAAAATATAAGTAATTTTATGCAGAATTTAAAACCTATTGAGGATTATAAAAAAGATATACGCTCTAAAAGAAGCGAGGGTATGGAAGAGCCCACATTAGGAGATGATGTTGACATGACCGATATGGATATGGACAGCGATGACATGGACAGCGACGATATGGATGATGCAGGTGATGATATGCCATCATATTCAGCTGAAGTTCCAAATAAAATAGAAATATCAGCAAATTCCGCTAAACCATATATGGTCATTACAAATCTTAAAAAGATACACGACCAGACAGAACAATTAATTAATATGATTAACCAGTCTGGAAAGGTTGAACAATGGGCAGTAGATCATATTACAACATCTGCGGATGATATTGAAGAAGTTTACAACTACTTCAAATACGGTCAAGAGTAATAAAATCAATTAATATTTTGAAAGCTTCGGAAACCCCGGAGCTTTTTTGCTGTATAATAGTTTAAAACATATAAACATGACAGATAGAAATTTTAGAAAAGTTAAAAACATAAGTAAAGACATGGAAGAAAACTACAGAAAGTATTTTAGTAGAAATACATCTAAGTTTTTTTCTAAATGGAAATTTACAGACCAGGACCTTGATGAAGTATTTTTAAATGAATCGGAGGAATTTCAATTAATAGGACAGATATCTGATACTATTTTCTTTTTTAAGAAAAATGAAGACGATTCGAGATGGTTTGTACATGGAGATATTGTAAGAGATAGTTTTTCTAAAAAGAATGTTTAAAATAATAAATGGGGAATACACAATATCCATTTATCACATTTTAGGTATAAATATAGCTATAATTATATTTCTATCAGTCTTTGGAGTTATATACATAAAAAACGAAATAAAAAATAAAAAAAATGAGAATTAATAATCTTTTCTTTATAGGTTTAATATTTTTAATTTCTCTAGCATCCTGTGTTAGTGGAAGAAAATTTAAAAATCTAAAAAAGAACTATGAGAATTTAAATTACACGTATACTAATACAGCTGCAAATTTAAACATCTGTAAAAAAGAAACATCATTGTTGCTTGATAAGAAAAAACTTTTAGAAGATCAGATAGAGGAATTAAAAAATAATAAAAATCAAGTTATAAAACAGCTTGAAGATCTATCTGTTATAACAACCAAGCAGGCGGAAAGCATAAAGGTATCTCTTGATAACATAGGAAACAAGGATAATTATATTCAAAATCTCCAACAGCAGATATCTAGGAAAGATTCTTTAAATATGTCATTGGTCATGAATCTTAAAAGCTCTTTGGCAGGAATGAGTGACAAGGATATAGACATTAAGGTAGAAAAAGGTGTTATTTATATAGACATATCTGATAAAATTTTATTTAAATCTGGTAAATACTACATTTCAGAAACTGCAGACACCCTATTAGGTAGAATAGCAAAAATACTTAAAAGTCAACCCGATGTAGAATTTATGGTAGAGGGACACACTGATAATGCCCCATATAGTGGTGGAATTTTATTAGATAACTGGGATCTTAGTGTTAAAAGAGCAACATCAGTGGTTAGAATATTACAATATGTTTATGGATTAAATCCTTCTAATATGATAGCAGCAGGAAGATCTGAATACAAACCTATTGCTCCTAATATAGGGGAAGAATCGAAATCTTTAAATAGAAGAACAAGAATTATTATACTTCCGCAATTGGACCAATTTTTTAAGATAATCGAACCAAAAAATAAATAAATGAAAACAATTAAGGCACTCTGGAGATTTATAAGAGGATATCATTTAGGAAGAAAAGATCTTAACTTGCTTGAAGAATTAGCAGCAAATACAAAGATTGTATTTATTATGCTAATTTTTCTTATAGCATTCTTTTTTCTAGCGGATATGGCTGGATGCTACGAATCCAGGCTTTATCCTTAAGATGTAAAGAATTAATAAAATATCACGAAACAAAAATGCTTTTTGATATATAATTAAAAAATAATAAAAATTATGAAAAAAGTATTAGGGTTTTTAGCCATTTTAGCAATTTTAGTTATCACATCATGCGGGGGAAATGCTACAACACCAGAAACTACAGGAACTGATTCAACGGCAGTTGCAGATTCAACGGTAAAAGTTGATACAGCGAAAGTTGCTGTTGATACTACTAAAGAGGTTAAAGATTCAACTAAATAGTAGTTAAAAAACTCAGAAAAAGCAGGAATATATATTCCTGCTTTTTTTATGCCTAGAAATCTGGAAATCTAATTCATTTACAAGCTATAATAAGAAAAGTAATAAAAATATGGCTAAGAAAGAATTTTCATTTGCAGAATTAGATAAGCAATTATCAAAAATTGAGGGATTTGAATCCGGATCTATTCTGGAGACCAACGAGTTTTCAAAAACAACAGAATGGATTTCAACAGGTAACTATCTTTTAAATGCTCAGCTCTCTGGAAGTTTATTCGGGGGTATAGCAAATAACAGGTCAATAGGAATTGCGGGGGATCCTTCTACAGGCAAGACATTCCTAGCAATGAATATTACAAGGGAAGCGCAGAAACAAGATTATGATGTTATTTATTGTGACACTGAAGGTGCCATAGATAAAAGCTCAGCCAAGAAATTTGGTGTTGATCCAAATAGAGTTAGATATCAGCCTATTAAGACAATCAATGATTTTAAAATATTTACAACAAATATTCTAGAGAAGGTTAAAATTGCAAGAAAAGATGGTGCAGAACCTAAAATAATGATTATTTTAGATTCTCTTGGTATGCTTAGTACCGATAAAGAAACTGGAGATGCAATCAAGGGAAAGAGTGCAATGGATATGGGTTTAAGATCTAAAGAAATGAGATCTCTTTTCCGTGTTATAACATTAGATCTAACAGGTGTTAGAATTCCTTTGGTTTGCACTAACCACACAACAACCGGTGGAATAGGTGGATTTATGCCAACAAAAGAAGCATCAGGTGGCGATGGACCTATTTTTTCCATGAGTAATGTTGTTATGCTTTCTAAAGCACAATTAAAAGAGAATGACACAAAAACTGGAATCATTGTAACATCAACCCCTAAGAAAGCAAGATTCACTAGACCTTATCCTGTTAAATTTCATATTTCTTTTATGAACGGTATGAATCCATATGTTGGACTTCAAGATTTTGTAAACTGGGAAAAGTGCGGGATACAAAGAGGTAAATTAGAGGTTGATAAAAAAACAGGCGAAATGATATTCACCGCTGTTGAATCTTCTCCAAGATGGGCAGTAAGACATTTAGGAAAGACCATTGCATCCACCCAATTATTTACACCAGAGGTTTTTACAGAAGAGGTTCTTAAAGAACTTGATGAAAATGTAATTAAGCCTCATTTTTTACTACCAGATTTATTCGACGAAGCTGAATTGGAAGCATTTGGTGATATTACAGAGGAAGAAACAATAGAAGAAGATGGAAAAGAATAAAGTTAAAATGAAATACCATATGGGCATCTGGAAAGAACTTTCTGGATATCCAACACGTGAAGATTTAATATTTGAATTAAATAGCTATTTAGTTAGGGATTCCCGCCCGCAGGGTGAATTCTCTATGCAAACATTTAATTCTTTTCTTCCCTCTGGTTGGGAAGAAAACGAATTTGGTAATATAGTTAAATCTTTAGTAAACGATGGAACATTTGAGCCACAAAAAAAGAATCAAAAAGGAAAAGAATTCTATAAAATAAAAGATAATCCACACTATTAAGAATGATTAATTCTCACTTAGAAAATATATGGTTTTGCAGCATAGTATCTGAGCCAATTTATATCGAATCAGGGAAACCATCTTTTTTCAAAGATATCAGATACCAAGAGACCTTTAAAATAGTTAAATCATTTTGGAAAAAGTATTCTGAAGTACCATCTGTAAATCAGGTTAAGGAGATAATTAAAATGCTTAAGCTTGAGGATAAGATTCCAATCTCTCAGGTTGATACTATTTTCGATATTAAGCTTAATGAGTATGATCCTGAATGGTTAAGAGAGAACACAGAGGCTTGGATAGAGTGGAAGAATCTAGAGCAAAGTGCGATGGATTCAATTACCTATATAAAATCAACAGAGGTAACCCCCGAGAACATTAAGGACGTAGTTAACACATTCAAAAGTATAATTAACGAGAGAAATAGTTTAGATTTTTCTTTTGATCTTGGATTGGATTTCACAGATCCAGAAAATCATAAACAGCCTAAATCAAGTACATTCTCTTCCGGCTATGATTTTATAGATATAGTTCTTGGTGGAGGATTTGCTGCCAAAAGTCTTTACGTTTTTCTAGGACAGCCAAAGGTCGGAAAGACTTTATGGCTAGGGAATATTGCTGCACAGGCAATACGTGCATCAAGTAACGTCGCTGTTATTACACTTGAGCTTAATGACAGAAAATATATGAAGAGGATAGGATCTAATCTCTTGGGTATTAAAATGTCAGAGTACAATGATGCAACAGACGATCCTGAAATAATTAAGAAAAAAATAAGGAATTTAGCATTTGATAATTTAGCAACACCTGGACAACTTTACGTTAAAGAATTTGGTACTAGTCAAGCTTCCGTTGTAGATGTTGAAAAATGGCTTAGAAAGGTGGAAGAAGTTAAAGGAATAAAATTTAAAATAGTAGTTATTGATTATATAAATATTATGAAGAATTGGAGAAATCCAAATACTGAAAATACTTATATGAAAATTAAACAAATAGCAGAGGATTTAAGAGCTATGGGACAAAGAAATGGATGGGCAATAATAACAGCAACACAAACTAAGCAATCAGAATTTGATGCAACAGATCTTTCTATGAATTCTGCTTCGGAATCATCAGGACTTGTTGCAACAGTTGATGGAATGTTTGGAATCATCCAAGATCCTTTAATGTATACTAATAATGAGTACAAGCTAAAGGTTCTAGCAAATAGGGATGAAGGATATAAAAACTCCTACAAAAAATTTAATGTTGATTATAGCTTTATGAGAATTTCTGAAGATCCCAACTCCCAAATAATGAATGAAAACTAATGAAACAGAAAAAACTCATCGAAGATGAAGAAAAGGTAGAAAGCGAGGCTGATATCTCCAAAGCAATAGAGGATGAATCCTTCCACATAGAGGATAACACTAGAGATTATAGATCTTTAAGGGCATCAATAGACAATGAAGACGAATCATATAGACATCTATTAGCACTAAATAAATTAGTTTATGAGATTTTTCATAAATCTAGATGGAGTGCTTTAGGACCAAATAAAAAAATGCCAAAAGATTTAATACCATACGTATTCCAGGATCTCCTGGAGGAAATGGAAACCACAGAATTTACAATGGTTGAAAAATTTGTTTCTATATGTGATTTTATGAACGTAAACTATTTAAAAGCTTACGAATTAATACACATGAAATACAAAGAAATCATAGTTAATGAAATGGATCAAAAATTTGGAATAATATCAAAAAAAGGAATTAAGAAAATTTTCTAGCATGAATTTACCACAAGCAAAGAGACTATGGATGATTACAGATACACACTTGGGGGTTAGAAATAGCTCCGAAGAATGGATACAGATTATGGAGAAGTATTTTTTTGAATGGCTTATACCCATGATTAAAAAAGAATACAAGCCAGGTGATATTTTAATCCATCTTGGAGATGTTTATGATTCAAGACAAAGTATAAATCTTAAAGTATTAAATCTTTGCGTTGAGATATTTGGAGAGCTTAGTAAGATTTTTAAAGATGGAATTTTTGTTATTGTAGGTAATCATGACATATATTCACGCGGTACAAACGAGATAAATTCATTAGCATCTCTAAAATGGATTCCTGGTGTTAATGTTTACGAAGAACCAGAAACTATAATTTTCGGTAAAAGAAAAGCATTTATGATGCCATGGAGGGCAACCGAAGAAATTGCTGCTGAATTACTATCAGAAATCACTGAGCATGATTATCTATTTTGTCATTCGGATATTAGAGGTTTAAGTTTTAATAAGTTTACAAAGATAGAAGATGGAATTTCTTATAACAAGCTAGATAACTTTAAAAAGGTATATTCTGGACATATTCACTATTCTCAAGACTTTGGTAAAGTTAAAATGTTAGGATCTCCATACCAGCTCACTAGATCCGATATGGATAATAAGAAATATATTCTTCTGCTTGATTTAGAAACTGAGGAAGAAACTTGTTTTGAGAACAATTTTTCTCCAAAATTTATTAGAATTGGTTTTGATTCAGTATTGGATAAAACACCTTTAGAGCTGGAGGATATGTTTAAAAACAATTTTGTAGATGTTCTTATTGATCCTAAACTTGCAGTTAAAGCACCTCTAGGTATTTTAACAGAAATGGTAACTTCACAGCTTAAGATAACATTCACACCGATAAACGATAATAAAACTGAAAGCCAGAATCTGGACGAAACCCTATTCAATCTGGATGGTAAGAACTTCTCCATATTGGATTTCTCCGATGAGTATATTAATTCTCTAAAAGAGGATGATGAAACTAAGGAGAAAATGAAGAAGACAATTAAAGTACTTTATAAAAAAATAACAGAAAAAGATTTACAAGCATGAGATTATCAAAAATAGAATGGAGAAATTTTGCTTCCTATGGAAATAAAATACAATCTCTCCAATTCGATGAAAAGTCTGGATTATATTTAGTGGTTGGTGAAAATGGAGCAGGTAAGTCTAGTATCTCCGATGTGATTACTTTTGGGCTGTACGGAAAATTGGATGGTAAAAAACTTAAAGATATACCAAACAGAATCAACGGTAATGCATGGGTAAAGATAACTTTTACTTCTAATGGTGAAGAATATACGGTTGAAAGAGGATTAGACCCGTCGATATTTAATCTTTATGTTAATGGTACACTTTACGATAAAGCAGGATCTAGATCAGTACAGGATTACCTAACAGAGGATATTATTCAGATTCCAAATTATGTATTTAATAATACAATTTCTCTTTCTATTAACGATTTTAAGAGTTTTCTTAAAATGTCACCAACAGACAAAAAATCAATTATAGACAAAATCTTTGGATTCTATGTCATTAACGAGATGAAGGATCTTTTAAAAGAGGAAGCTAAATCAATTAAAGAAAATCTAATCCGACTTTCCGCTGAAATAGATTCTCTTGGCCGGACATTAACAAAGACACAAGGTGAATTAGAATTCTTATCACAAAAGATTAAAGACGATTCTAAGGATAAAATAAGTGATCTAGAGGATAGAATTAAAAAATTCACATCCCTTTTAGAAATACATACCAAAAAAGCTGGGGAATTTGCATCTGTAGAATCTGAGATATCATCACAATACAGAAAAAATTATGGGCTTCTAACAGAAGCTAAGGGAGCTCTTAGGTTAATCATCGAGAAGATAAAATTCTATGAGAATGACAAATGCCCAACTTGCACCTCTGATTTAGCAGGTGCATATCACGAGGGGATAAAGGACGAATTAAATAAAAAGTTAGAAGCATTTAAAGAGCAGGTAAATGAATATCAGGAGCTTCATAATAAGATAATAGAGAAAGAAACTGAAATAAAAACACAAAAGGCAGATCTTAACACAAAGGGAAATAAGATAACAGTAAATATTAACTCTGCAAAGGACGAATTAAGAAAGATTAAATCAAACCTAACATCATCTGATGCATTAGATTCTCTCAGGAAGATTTCAGAAGATACTAGGAATATCGTACAGAAAAACACAGAGGATAGATCTAAGGAGGAGAAAAAATCTGAATGGCTTAAAAAAATAGAAGATGTATTAGGGGATAAGGGAATAAAGCAATTAGCTCTTAAGTCCATACTACCTTCTTTAAACAGCCATATAGCGGATCTAATGATTTCCCTTCATCTACCATATACTGTTAGATTTGATGATGATTTTAACGCCTCTATTATCCATATGGGAGAGGAAATATCAATCTCAACATTAAGCACAGGAGAAATGAAGAAAGTAGACTTTGCAGTTCTTCTTTCCGTACTCAAATTAATGAAGATAAGATTTAGCTCGATTAACTTATTATTTCTTGATGAAATATTCAGCTCTATAGATCCTGATGGTGTTTACACAATACTAACAACGTTGAGAAAAATATGTGACGATTTAGGCCTAAATGTATTTGTTATAAATCATGCGCCTATGCCCACAGAAATATTTGATTATAGAATTGATATACAAAAGAAAAATAACTTCTCTGATATTAGAATAGAGAAAGTATAAAGATTAAAATATATAGGAATATGGCAGATAAAATAAATAGCAGAAACAATATTCCAAAGTATCAATATTTTTTTGTTGTTAGCAACAATAAAAGAACCCTATCAAGAATTTCATTTCCAGAATTTAAGATATACAAATTTGAGAATCCTGTTGCGGAAGCAAGAGGGAGGACTCAATTGACTAATGAATATGTAACAAGTGTGGTTGCTCTTACCGATGACCAATACATTAAAGAATATTTTATACATCCCAATTACAGAAATCAAAAAAACGAGCATATTAAGTTTCTATACACCGAAATACCTGTGGTAGATGTTAAAGTTGCTGATAGCAGAAAGATAGGATTAGAGAATGAATATTCTATAGACTATTCCACATTAATAAAAAGAGGAAATAAATGAATTATTTAGATAAATTTAATAGTGATGATATTTTTTTTAGAGGCATGATAGTGGGACTATTAAGAGCACTAAATGAAAAAATCACTTATTTTCAAACAACAGGTGAGGGGAAAGTCCAGGAGATATTTATTCCTTTCTTCTATACACTGGCGGGGGATGAGGCTTTTTTACAAGATTTCTATCTTGATTATGGGGATTGTGACGGAAATCCAGCATTTGCTGAGGGAAATTATGATGTTGTTCCTAGAGGTATTATAGAATATCAATCTTCCCGTATAAATACTGCTAGCTCAACTAATAAATATGTAAGAGGAACATATGAAAAAGAAATACCTCAGGAAACAGGAGGAGCAGAAATAAGGGCTTTTTCATCATACCTCACATCCATCCCATTAGATTGCACTTTTAATATTAAAATGAAGGTCGATACTATAACTGATGCATTAAAAATACAGGCTAGAACTATAGAAGTTCTATTTAAAAATTTTATTTATTATTTTGAATATAACGGATTTAGAATACCAGTTCAAGTATCCCTACCTGATTCCTTCCCTGAAAAAACACCTAATCAATTCAATTTTAGCTATGGTAGTACAAGAGGAGAGGGAACAACACTAGGATTCTCTGTTAATGCAGAAACATATTTACCTCAGATTGACACAACAACTGAAAGATTTAGGGGTAATTTAATGCAAGGCGGTATTAGATCTAGAATAGAACTTGGTGTTCCTCCCCCTGATAAATCTGTTTTATTATCGGGCATAGGCAATCTTTCAGATAATACTACCACCTAACAATTAGCTATTTAGTATTAAAGCAAGTAAAATAGTAAAAATTGAACAGAAAGATATAATAAAGATCAGGGCCAATTTTCTAGCAAATTTATCTTTTTCCATTTTTTTTAGAGACTGGAGATATTGTTCACTGATATATATGTTTAATGAACGAATCTATTATATTCTCCAGCATAGGAAACTATAGAATTATTAATTATAATTCACCATTTAAAAATGTTAAAAAATTCAATGGATGGATTATAGATACCTCAGGAGAAGTATTTCCTTCCTCTTATTTAAAGAATGAGTTTAGGTGGAGCTTAAATAACAGCAATTGGTCTTTATGGATGCCTTTAACTGTGGAAAACACTACAGGATTGGATCTTAATCCAGATAAAGATCTTTATCTAGAGTTTAGATTTACCGCATTTTCAGACGAGTATTCAAGTCCATATTATCCGGAGGGAACAGATCTTAGCCCTGGAATACTGCTTGAAAATTTTGATCTTGATCTGGAATATAAAGTTATAGATTTAAGAGATTTTGCTACAAAACCTGTGATTCTTTGTTCAAAAGAGCTTTACACTAAATCTATAATCTTTAGGGATTGTTCTGCTAGCACATTATTTCAACCTTATGACGTTAATAGAGGCATAAATATTTACCAAGATTTAAGCCGAACAGTAAACACACTTTTCGGTCACGAGGTAAATTACTATTCAGTACAGCCAAATGGCAGGGGTAAAGACGTTGTTTTAAAAGAATACAGCCTATTTGATGTTGTAGAAGATAAATGTATAAAGGTTTTAGTACCTCAGAATAATTTTCCAGACAATAAGCCTATTTATGACACATTTGGAATTCAGTTTGAACAGCCTTTAGAAGTTCATATAGATAGAAAATATTTTGAAAGCATATTTGGAAAAGGCTCGCAGCCAAGAAAAAGAGACATCATTTTCTTTCCTCTAACTAATAGAATATATCAAATAGAATCAACATACTTACATAGGGATTTTAATCTTTACCCTGTTTATTTTAAATGTCAATTGATGAAATATGACGTGAAGCTAAACACGAAATTTAATGATCCTGCGGTGGAAAAAGAACTTTTAGATTATACAGTTAATACAAAGGATCTTTTTGGTGAGGAAGTACAAGAGGAGATAGAAAAAATAACTAAACCTCAACAATATTTTGTTTCTTCTCAAAGAAGGAACGAAGATCCCTCAAGAGGATATATTGATCGCTATCTTCCTATCATTGAGTATGATTTAAATAACAGCTGGACAATTGTATTTAATAGCTATTATGATCTGGAGAGATATCTATATGATGATCCTAATTCTAATAGTAAAACAGACGAACAAAGACAAGCTGTTAGATACAAATCACTACCAATACTTGGTGAAAATGATGAAATAGCTTTCACATGTTGGTTTAAGGTTAGAAATTACATTGACAAAACAAAACTAGTTAGTAAACCTGATCCTAAAATTCCTATAGCATCATATACCACATCAGACGGAACAATTACTTATTCAACATATCCACAAACTCATAGACTAACAATGGGAACTAATCCAGAGGGATATGTTTCTATACTTGGGGATGCTTCGCATTCTGGAGGATTTAAAATATTGGCTATAAATGATGAATATACATTTACCGTTAAGGACACAGGTACACCAATTACAGCTTCACTGAGCACATGGAGAATGCAAAAAGCACAGGCAAGAACACTTATCTATGGAAGAAAAAACAGTGAGGGCATACAAATACAAATGATATGGTCAGGCTCTAACGAGGGTACAAGCAGTAAATATATTGAAATAGGATCATTTAGAATTTTAATAAATGATTTGGAAATACTTTCACCTTTTGGTTCTGGTATAGACACGGGCATAGGAGAATTTATTCCAAACCTAGACGATTGGTATGGATTTGTATTTAATTTTTCTAACGCATTCAAGCAATATTCAATAAATGTTTGGAAAATGCTATATGATCCTGAAAATACAGCTTCACAAACTTCTGATCTTGGATTGGTGCATATAAAAGAGGGATTAAATTCACAAAAATATATGTATTCTATACCTTCGGATATCGAATTAAGCAATCAAGTAGAAACATTTAAATCAGATAATAATTCATATAAGATTTTAGGAAGTCACATATACCTAACAAATTTAAGGATCTTCCAAAATATGATTGAAAAAGAAAAGCAATCAGCGATATTAAATCAAAATATTGTTAACGATTCTCAATTAGCAATAATTATAGATAATGCTAAACCTGTTTTGAAGCTTCCAAAAATTGTTAAAAACAGATAAATATAATAAAACCGGATGCCAAGAAGACCACCTAAAAATAAGCCGGAAACTAAGCTAACAAAAGAGGATGCTCTAAGAAAGAAAAAAGAATTAGAGGACCTGATATTTGCAGACGATCTTTTAGATGATTTAGGATCCCCTGATATACCTCCTATGAAACCAAGTAGGATGATGAATTTTGATAATTTAAAGACTGAGGTAGAAACAGAGGCTAAAAGTATTTTAAATTCTCTTATCAAATTCTATATGGATTCCGATATTATAGAGGAAGGAGATTATGTTAATTATAGGGCTAAAATAGATGCTTTAAGTATTTCAACGATGGCATTTCAAATTAGAACAGCACAACATGCTGTTACAAAAATGCTTGATGAAATAGATGCTGGAGGTCAGTATCAAGCTAGAAATTTTGAGGTATTAGCACAGATGCAAAACCAATTAATGCAAATGCCAGCTAAGCTCCAATCATATCTTGCTGATATGGAGAAAACCTATAAAAGTTTAAACGTAGAGGCTAAGGCATCGGATAGCACTAAACAACCCCTAATGATGGGAGATGATGGTGCTCCTGTCATTATTCCCGGAATATCAGGAGAGGGTGGAACTGTCAAAGTAAGAGGTAATAAATCCCTAATGGAAGGCCTGCAAAACACTATAAAAACTGAGGTCATTATTAAAAAAGCACAAGTGGTGGAGGAGACGCCTATTAATAATCTTATAGACCCAAAGCAAAAAGATCTAATAGCCCCAGAGGCAGAACTTCTAAGGCAAAAGGAAGATGAAACAAAGATAGATCTTGATGATGATTTATTTTAATATATGGCAGAAGAAAAAGTAAAAAGTAATTATTGGAGCACAGCTCGAGTAGAAGAGGTAATTAAAAAAGCTGACGAAAATGGAATAGATTTTAAGGATCTTGATAATCCTTTCCATGAAAATGATCCGGATTTAAGGAGCGGTGGAATTCTTTTTGAATACACAGAGGATGAAATATCCGAAATAAAGAAGTGTGCAAGTGATGTTATATACTTTGCAAATAAGTATTGTAGAGTAATGACCGATGAGGGTGTTAAAAAGATAACACTCAGGGATTATCAGGAACAAATATTAAGTCAATACCAAGAACACCGCTTTAATATATTTCTTTCACCCAGACAAAGTGGAAAAACTGTAACATCTTCTATATTTTTATTATGGTATCTTCTTTTCAATTTCGATAAGAATGCTATGATCCTTGCAAATATCGGTGATACTGCTACTGAACTGATGGATAAAATTAAAACCATTATGAGGGGCCTACCTTTCTTTTTAAAGCCAGGTATACTTGTTTATAATGTTATGACCATGAAGTTTGATAACGGCTGTAGAATCATGGCTAAAACAACAACTAAGCAGTCTTCTATCGGTTTTACAGTTCACTTTTTATACATGGATGAGTTTGCTCATATTAATCCTAATTTTATAGGCCAATTCTTTAAATCCGTATATCCAACTATATCTTCATCACAAATATCAAGGATTATTATTACATCCACCCCTAATGGTATGAATAAATTCTATGAGATCTATAAATCTGCTATAGAAGGAGAGAATGAATTTAACCCAATAAGAGTGGACTGGTGGCAGGTTCCAGGAAGAGATGATGAATGGAAAAAAAGAGAAATATCAAATCTGGGATCAGAGGAGGATTTTAATCAGGAGTACGGAAATCAATTTTTAAGCTCTTCTAAACTATTATTAGATTCGTATACATTAAAAAAATTAAAGAAAACAGAAATGAAATTTGTTCATAAAGAACTATTACCATTTCAAAATTCAATAATAGATTATGAAAATCTTCTTTGGCATCCAAACTTCGATCCAACTAATCTTTGGGAGGAAGGTGAAAATAAAAGATTTGTGATATCTGTAGATACAGCAGGCGGAGGAGGTGGGGATTATACAGTTGTCAATATTTTAAAAATATCACCCTTACCATTAAATCTTATAACAGAGAAAAAGTTTTATGAGGATGAATCTGATTTCTTTTGTCTTTTACAAGTTGGCCTTTTTAGATCTAATACCATACAAATAGAAGAGCTTAAGGTCTTTATAGAAATACTTTGCTCAGAGGTATTTAATGCAGAACAGGTAAAATTAATTGTAGAGGTTGATTATAGAGGGGAATATTTAATAGATAAAATATTAGGAGGCGAAAAATTATTTACCGAGATGTTTGTGTTCACTAAACACACAGAAAGCTCTAAACAATTAAAGTGTGGTGTCAAGGTTACACCCAAGACTAAAGAAAAATATTGTGAAGATTTAAAAATAAACACCAGAAATTCTAAAATAATACCTACAGAATACACTTCTATCTTAGAATTAAGCAATTTTGGAGAGACATCCAAAGGAATATACCAGAGTCAAATAGGAAAAGATGATATTGCTATGACTCTAGTTAATTCCAATGCTATTTTTGAATACGAGGATTTTAATTATTTAGTTATGGATATATTTGATACTCTACCTGAAAAATATAAAGATAGCATAAATAAAAAGCTACTAGGAAGTGAAAATACAAGCATTTCTGACCTTTCTACTAGGGAGATGGAAACATATAATATATTTAAAGATTTTTTCTAGTTTTTTTAGATATATAGTAATATAATATCTTAAATATTTTTATCCATTGATAACAATATAGGGTGTGAAGAAAAATTTTCTCCCTAAAAAAGATATATAGAATTAAAAAACATAAAATGGCAAAAAAGTTAACATTAGATTTATCCGTTTTCAAAAGCTCAGGGGTTTACACTCTAGAATATGATGCTTCTGAAAATATCATAGTAAATCCCCAAACAGTTAGACTGGTTGTTGGATTTTCTTCAAAAGGGCCTTTCAATACGCCCGTTTATGTTCCTGATCAGGCAACTGCTATCAAGATCTTCGGCGATATCGACAGAACCCTAGAAAAGAAAGGTTCATTCTTCCACAGATCAATGCTTACTTGTTTAAGTAGCGGACCTATCTTCGCTCTTAATCTTTTAAAGCTTAATAATTCAGTGGTAGAATTAACAGGTGAGCCTGATGTTGAAAGCGGAGCGGATGTTGCTAGATATAGAGCTTTCTCTGTGGATACAGTAGAAGCTAATGGTGTAAACTATACAACAACATATGCTACATCTAATACACTTCTTTCTAACCAAGATAAATTAGTTTCATCTTATTATAATAAAGAGAGATTCTGGTATCCAGATCCTCAAATGCTTCTTGCCACAACTCATACTTCAGAAAAATCTAAACTTTTTAGTATTGTTAACCTTAGCCAAGCAGAAGTTAGTATAATTGTCAAGAAGTCTATAGATTCTAGTGTTCCTCTTAAAGGATTTGATATAACTGCATCTGAGCATTTTGGACCTAATAATGTTCCAGTGTTCTTACACCCACAAGATTATATCTCAGATCTATTCATCGATGTTATTGCAATCAGTGGAAACTGGACTAATTATTTAGCTCTTAGTCAAGATCCTGTATATTCTCAGTATTTTAGCTCTAAAGGATTTATAAAAGACAAATTAGATCAATTCTTAGGATTGACAGAAATTAATATGCTTTTCTCTGTTACAGGATGTTTAATTCCTGACTTTGTGGATCAAAACGGAGTAGCAAGATACATTAAGACTCTAGTAAACACTCAAGTAGGTCAAACTGGTATCTTATGTGCTGTTAATGAAGAAGCTTTAGACGATTTAGGAAGTAATGGATCTGTTATAGATCTAGTTGGTCACCATTTAACTGGAGTTTTAAATCCAGCTAACGATCCTATTACTGATATAAACTTTTTAAGTTATAGTTCACCATTTAGCTCTGATCTTACTTATGAGCAAAAATACCTTACAGTTGCTGATAATGGAACTGGACAGGATTTAATTGAAGGTGGAGATTTTTACTCAGAAGTTGGAGCAGGTTCTCCAGGGGTTGATAGCGCAGATTTCTTAGCTTACGATCCTGCTGCTTTAGAGATGGGATATCCATACTTACAAACTGCATTTTCTGGAGTAGATAAGGATGATAGAGTAGCTGCTTTACAGACATATTTAACTCCAACAGTAGCAAATCCAGAACCAAAATACATAGTTGGTAAGGTAATTAATTCAATTGCTGGAAATGTTGATGCAGGAAGATCATTTGTTGATGATGACTTAGTTAAATTGATGGTTATGGATGTTAAATTAATAACAGTTGCTCCGGGAGACGTTCAATTAAGAATACTTTGGTCACATCCTTTGTATACCACTCTAAATCAATATGTTGAGCCATATGATGACACTGATCTAAATGCTGGTTTTTACCAATTCGGTACTCCTAACTACTTTGATAGATTGGATCCAGTTGAAACATCTCCTGGTCTTTACGGAAGTCCAGAGCCTATTGCTCCAATAAGCAATTACTCATATTATGGATATGCAGGATCTCAGATGTTTAAAGATTATAATTTAGGATCTATTAGCGATGGTGATGTTATACACACTTCATATGATGGAGCTTCACTTCAATACATTAAACTTCAATTATCGGTTGATAGAGATGGATTTGATACTATCACATTAGCAGCATATCCTACAGAACAACTTGAGGGAACTCAATTAGATGCTGCAGACTGGGATTTCAGTTATAAGTCTACAGCAAATGGTCCTGCAGACACAATAGGAGCTAATATGTTAAATATTATCTCTATAGTAGGTAACTTAAATGAGTATGTTGATATTCTTTCAATAATCGGACCTAGTCAAGTTGAGATGTCTTTAATGGACGTAACTGCTTCTGGTCTTAAAGTTGGTGATTTGCTAGTTTCTCAAGATCTAGTTTCTTTCGAGAATAACAATGGGATAAAAACCAACAGATTAACAAGAATTAATGAGGTTAAGAGAGTACCAATCCCGGGATCACCTGGTAATTATACTATCTACGTTAAAACTGATAGACCAATATTATTATTTGGCGGATCTACACCAAAAGTTAACAAATTTAAAGCGGTTCATGAATTCATAAGCAGCTACAAATTCAGTTATCTTCCTGGCTTCCAAATGAAGGCTTCACACAGACCTAATGGTACTGATGATAGATTGGATCAAATATTAGATGTTCTTTTCGACACTAACATAGCTAATACTTTGTCTGATAGAAATATCATCACATTTAGATATATTGTTGATACATTCGATGGTCAAATTAAAACAAATTCTAAGTCTCAGCTATCTAGACTTGCTAAGCTAAGACAAAAATGTTTAGCTCTTTTGAATGCACCGTCAATCAACAAGTTTAAAGATTCAGTTGATCCTAGATTTACTGATGCACCAACTGCTACTAATCCTTCTCCGCTTTTAAATGCTAAATACATTGCAGAAGGCGGTAATTTGGCACTTAATCCTTCATACAGATTTACTTTGCCTGATGAAGATCTTGGTGCTAAATTCTGCGGCGTATTCTCCCCATTCTTAACGATTAGAGATAATGGTAAAAATCTTAATATACCACCTGCAGCACACGTAAGTAATAACTTTATTAGAAAATTTGTTACAGGAGAACCTTATTCAATAGTTGCTGGTCAAAAAAGAGGTATTCTATCAGGTAGTAACCTAGTAGGACTTGAATATGATTTTGCTACTGTAGATAGAGATTGGTTAGAACCATTCGGAATTAACCCTATCGTAAGAAAAAGAAATATAGGTTTAGTAATCTACGGTAACCAAACTGGATATCAAAGAACAAACTCTGCGTTCAACAATCTTCACGTTAGAGATCTTTTAATCACATTAGAAGAGAACATTGAAGATATCTTGGCAAATTATGTATTTGACTTCAACGAAGATTCAATCAGATTGGAGATCAAGACAATAGTAGATAACTATTTAACTGGCGTTAAAAATGTTGGAGGTGTTTATAACTACTTAACTATAATGGATTCCTCAAACAATACACCAGCAATAATCGATCAAAACATAGGTATTATAGATGTTATTATCGAGCCTGCTAGAGGAATACATAAGTTTATCAATAGAATGACAGTAACAAGAACTGGTGGTATTTCTTCAGGTGGTTTCTTCCAATTCAGTTAATTTGAATGAAATATAAAGATTGGAATATATAAAATAAAAAATGGCAGGATTACCACATTATACAACATCGAAAGCGTCGGTAAATAAATTTGAACCGATATTTACGAACCAGTTTGAGGTATTAATATTACCTCCAACAGCAATAAACGTACCCCAGGGTAACCCAAATAACGGAAACATACTCCTAGAGCATGTTAAAGGTATAGAAGGACTTGCAGTTGATCAAAACCCAAGTGAAGTATATCAGATGTACAAAAACGCAAAGAGATACTATGCAGGGGCTAAGCCAGCAAGAACTGGACTTGATCTAACAATCAATTTTGAGGTTAACCTTGATAATAATAACTCTATGTACGTGTTTAAATACATGAGACAATGGGCGGATTTAATACACAATCCACTCACTGGAGCTATGGGACTTAAGAAAGATTATTGCGGAACTATTGTTATTAGCGTGTTTAATAAAGCTGGTGATGTATTTAGAAGAATCACTTGTAAAGATTGCTTTATTATGTCTAACTTGAATGCTATGGATCTTAACTACACTAGTAACAACCTTTTTGCATTAAGAGTTCAATGGGCGGTTGATTACTTTGATGATGTATTTATATAATAAAAAAATAAAATGGCAGGATTACCACATTTTACTAGTGCGAAAGCAGCGGTAAGTTTATACGAACCAGTATATTTAAACCAATTTGAGGTTATTTTACAACCTCCTACAGCAGTTTCTAACCCTGTAGGAACAGGAGGAAGAACCCTATTAGTTGAAAATATCACTCAGATTTCGGGTCTAGAGGTAGATAAAACTCCAACACCAGTTCAACAGAACTACAAATTTTCAGGAAGAAGATATGCTGGAGGAGCAGTTGAAGATACTGGTGTTAAGCTAAGACTTCAATTCCATACTAACCTAGATGACAACAACTCTAACTACGTTCACAAAACACTTAGACAATGGGGTGATCTAGTTTATAATCCTCTTACTGGTGCTATGGGTATAAAATCTAATTATGCGGGTGGATGTTATATGCTAATTAGTATCTTTAATAAACAAGGAGATGTTTTCAGAAGAATGAAATTCTTTAATATCTTCCCAACCAAAGCTATAGATCCACTACCTCTTAGTTATGAAAATGGACAGAATATTTATAACATAAGCGCAGAATTTAGAGCAGACTATTTCGAAGACGTGTTTAATTAATCTAATTAAAAAGATATATAAAAGGCTTATCCTACCGATAAGCCTTTTTATTTGGTATTTCATTTAGAAAGTAAAACAACCAATATATGGACGACGGTGATTCTAAAAAAAATTCAAACATTAAAAGAAAAGGGAAAAAGACTACAGATATACAAGGAAACTTCGCTAATGCTAGCAATGTTTTTTCTTCCACTTGGTTACGACGCATTATTCAAATTGATAATGGATCTGAGTGGATCGTACTGGGTAGCAGATTTAGTTTTTTATTCAATTTCAGGCTTTTTTTGGTTGTCGTATATCTTGCTTACGAGATACTTAAATAAGCAAAAATAATAATCCTTATACAATTCGAATTATATTTTATCGAAGATACTAGAAGTAATGATAGATAAAATATAAAAAGAAATTTTATGGATAATATGGATGAAATTGCATTAGAGCAATTAAGACAAAAAGAATTGGCGGCTAAGATCAAGTATGATGATATTCCGCTTCCCCCACAAAACGTACAACAATCTACCTCATTAGGTAGGGCATCTTTTGTTAATGACAAAGTTCCGGGATCTATACAAGCAATGGATTCACCATGGAAAAAAATTCCTGCTACAAATTTACCATCTGAATCCTTTGGATATCCGCCAGAGATGGAAATCTCGATCAGATCTGCAGAGGTTGGAGAGATAAGACATTTTTCCACCATCGATGAGAATGATCCTATAGACATAGATGACAAAATTAATCACATAATTTCTAAATGCTGTTCTATCAGATGGCAGGAAGGCCCATTAAATTATATGGATCTTTATCAGGAAGATCGATTTTATATCTTTATGGCTATAAGAGATTTAACTTTCGTGAAAGGAGAGAATAGAATATTTATACCAGTACAAAAAGAGTGTAAAAAAGAAGATTGCCCTATACCTAATGAGATTGAATTATCATCTGGAATACTTTCAAATTTTAAATTAAGCGATTCTATAAAGAAATATTACGATAATGAAAACGGATGTTTTCAGCTTACACCTAAGAATGGAGATGCTGGAATACAACTATTTATCCCCACAATAGGTGTTTCAACAAAGATAAGAAAGATTCTTAGAGAGAAATTAGATAAGGATAGAAAATATGATCCTGTTTTTGCAGAGGCTTCTCCATATATTATACCCAATTGGAGGGATTTAGATGAAAAAGCTTACGATGATTATGAAATGGTTTCAAAAAATTGGTCTTATACACAGTTTGTTCTAGCAGACTCTATATCTAAACAAATAACATTTGCCACAAAAAATAGCTTATCTGTAACATGTAGTAAATGCAGTGCTGAGGTCGCTGCACCTATTCGATTTCGCGGTGGAATCAGATCCCTTTACATTATTTCAGATATCCTTGGACAATTACTTTGATATTAAAATTAGATTTGCAAAGGACCATAATATCTCATTTACAGAGTTAGAAAAACTTCCTTATTTTGAATTTCAAATAATACTTGAAAAAATAAATAAAGAAATAGAGGAAAGAAACAAGAAGATAACTCAGGAAAATGAAGGTATGGTTCCTTTGTTCAATTTTGATAAGCAATAGTTTAGTAATATATAGAGGGATATAAATACAAAGATTGGCAGAATTAAAGACAGATACAGACAAGGTTAATTTTTACAATCAGAAGATTGCTGAATTAAAAGAAAAATCTGAAGTAGTTAAGGGGTTATCCGAGGCTGCTTTAGAAATTGCATTGAGTAATGCTAGGGGTAATATTTTTCCTCCTTTTGGAATGATTAATTTTTTCAAGCAGCCTGATATTGATGAGAAGGGCATAGAAAAAATAGCAGAACAAACAATAAGTGGGGTAGGACAATATGTGGAACGTTTAAAAAGTGTTCCTATTGAGTCTTTGAATAATATGGATCTGGATTCATCTAAATCATTTAAAGAATCTGGTGCAAATATTGATCTAGTAGCCAAGACCAAATCTGACTATCGTTCTATAAAAGAGGCATTAGCAGACATTAAAGACGGGGAAGAGCCATCAACAGGAAATAGTGAGTTAGATAAATTATCAGCAGAACAATTAGAAAGCATTTTATCTTCAACCCTGATTAAATATCTAAAAGAAATTAAAATAGATAGGCCAGGGAATGAAGCAGATAATACACATTTAAAAAACAGTGAACAGCTTTTTATCCAATTAGCATCCACCTCTCCTAGTGCAAAGCCTACAGCATCACCTAAAAAAGATGAAGCCAAAAAAGAGGAAAGTGCACAAATAAAAGAGGCTACACCACAAACGATTAATCAGGTTAATAATACAACTAACCAAACACAGGTAGAGAATAAAAATAATTCTACAAATACTCAGGTTAATCAGACACAAAATACCACAGAAAATACTCAACAAACCCAAGAGAATAAATCTGATGTTAAATATGCTGTGTATGATGCAGAGGGTAAAATATCTTATTATGTAGATGCTAAGGGTGCTCCTATAAAAGAAAATACATCTGCACCAGCAGAAACACCTACACAAGCACTCGCTGCTGGGACAAAAACAGAAACACCTGCCACTTCTACACAAGCACCTGCAACTACAACAACTGAGGCAAAAACAGAAACACCTGCTACTTCTACACAAGCACCCTCAGCACAAGCAGAGGTTAAATATCCTGTTTATGATGCAGAAGGAAAAATATCCTATTATGTAGATTCTAAGGGAGATCGTATAAATGAAGATAAATCCACTAAGGGCAAGAGAGAATTTGCAGAAGGAAGTCTTGCTGCAGATTTTGAAAAGGCATTGGGTGAATTATTAGGTGAGCCATCAGCAGTAAAAGATGCTTCAACCGCCGATGCAAAAAAATCACAAAAGGATGAATCTATAGATGGCGTAGATGCTACCAAAGTGGATAAAGAAAAAAGTAAAGGTGGAGAAGAACCCCTAAAAGAGGGAGATGTTAAAGAGTTTGAGATGGGAAGCTTTGCCTCAGACTTTGAAAAGAGCATTGAAAAATTATTAGGGGGTTCTCCAGAATCTGGTGATAAAGAGAAGAATAGTTTTACTCTTGAATCTTCTCCAACTTCTATAGCAGCTACAGAAAAAAAACAAGGACAAACAACACAGGCAAGCACACCTGTTACTAATCAACCAGATAAAACAAATACAGGGGAAGTACATTCAAATGCTTCACAATCTCCACAGCAACAAGTTATTTCGGGAGTAAATCCGACACCGCCAACAACTGCTAACACTAATAAAGAACAAGCTCAGGTACCTACTACCATAGCTCCTACCATAGCTCCTGATGTAAAAGATACAGAGCAATCAACTGCTGCTACAATAAAGGAGCAAAATCCTGTAGGAGTAGCTCAGTCAACTATCCCAGCATCTACCCAAGCTGCTACATCTAATTCAGCACCTACTCAAGCTGCACCTGATAATCCAGCACCTACAGAATCTATACAGACAGGGAGAGAAAATGATCAAACTGCAGTTTTAAGAGATCAAATATCCACAGGAGTTAATAAAAATATTGAGTCAAGCTCTCAGCCAAATTCTGAAGGCAAAACACAGGTAGCAGAAATAAATCCTGCAGTAACTACACCATCAACCAGGGTGATTGGTCAAGAAAATGAAGACGAAAATGAAGAAATAGATAGCGGGGATGCCGCTTCTGAACCAATAGAACAAGCAATAGCTGGGAAAAATCCCAATGTGGAGACGCCAACTGCCATAGTTACAGAACAAAACCCAGTTGCTGTAAATACATCTATTGAACCAAACGCTTCTATACAAGAACCCGCCGCTTCAAATCAACAATCTAATACAGATATTGCTACACCCGCTTCAGAACCGGTTTCTAAAGCTACTGATCAAACAATATCTGGTGTAAGCCCTGATGTTTCCGGTACTGCATCCACTAATTCTACATCCTCAGAGGAACAAGCTATATCAGGGGTAAGTCCTACTGTTACTATTGCTGAAACCCCTACACCTGTAATAACTGCTAACTCACAAAATGTTTTAAATAATTCACAGGAAAGTTCTGTTGGAAAGGTAGATGAAGAGTTTGCAAGAAAGCAGAAATTGGAACAGGATGCATTAGATGCTGTAATGATGAGTGAATCAGGAGCTGGTGTTTCTAAATCTGTAGAAAAAACTAAAGACCCAATACCACAGACTCCTCAAAATCAGAATAATAATACAGCGGAAAGTGCAGTTGGAAAGGTAGATGAAGAGTTTGCAAGAAAACAAAGGGCAGAGGATGAAGCAATGGACGCAGTATTGGTCAGTAAATCAGGATCTAAAATTTCTAAATCGGCAGAAAAACCTAAAGACCCAATACCCCAGGCTTCTGAAAATCAACAAAATAATAACACCCAAAGTGTAAATCAAGGTCCGGCAATTTCTGGTCAAGATCAGAATGTAGTTTCTAAGGTATCATCAACAAGTGTATTACCGAACGATCAAAGCCAACAAATGGCTAAAGAGAAATCGGGTAAATCTGTAGGTAATATTATTAGCAGTGGATTAAAGATGGCTTCTTCAATAGGGGAAGTTACTAAAGCAGGAGGAATTCAGAAAAATATAACAGATCAAATATCCAAAGTAGCAGATTTCTCTAAAGAAGGCGGATTATTAAAATCTGCAGAAAAAGGCGGTATAGGAAGTGTATTGAATACGATTGCCCAGCCAGTAAAAGATAAAATAGAAAATATAGAAAAATCAATTGGAATTCCTGGGGTTTCTTCAGGAGCTGCATCAAATATTGTATCTAATCTTAATAAGAGTGCAAGCTCAATTTTAGGGGGAAGCACAACAAATGCCGCAACAAATATAGTATCTAACGTTGCATCAAACATTAAAAATACAGCAGCTTCAAGTATTCCAAGCATAATAAATTCAACCAGCACGGTAAAAGAGGCTGCTGGAAACATTGTAAAAGAAGCATCATCGGTTTCAAATACTGCTAAAATGGTATCAAATGTACCAAAAATGTCAAGTAAAACAGAAGAACCTTCTGTTCAGACTAAATCTGATGCTTTACCCCCTCAGGATGAAAAAGTACAAGAATCTGTTAAAAATGAAGCATCTAGCTCAGCAGAAACACCTACCGAATCAGGCGAAAGTAAAGGAAATACCCCAAATGAAACAAAAAGTTCCGATGGTGATATAAAAGAACAGGATCAAGGAGATAATAAAGAGCTTCTACAAGTTATGAGGGACATATTAAAGACATTACAAGGACCACTTATTACCACAGAATCTACCTTCAAGCTTCACTAATTACGTTTTTTATTTTCGAAACTTTTATTTATATTTGTGTAATATATAGAAAAAAATATGTCAGAAGATAAAAAATACAAAATTTCCGAAGATTTAACAAATGAAATAATTGGATTTTTAGAAAATCCATTTGATGGAACAAGAGAAGCTATTGATCTTTTAAAATCTAATGATATCCTTACGGAGGAAGAAATAAATAGGGTTATTTCTATTCTTGGAAAATTCCCTGCATTTTCAGTGTATCAAATATTAGGTAAATTAAGCTCAAAAGTGGAAGAAATTGGAGTATAATTCTATAACAAATTTTTTATTAGAAAGAACCTTAGAAAATTGTCCAGACCAGAAACAATTTAAGCTGGATCTTGTCTATTTAAAAATGGCAAAGGAATGGTCCTTTAATTCCTATTGTAAAAGAAATCAGGTTGGATGCTTGATAGTTGGAAACAAAACTATCATATCTGATGGTTACAATGGAACACCAACAGGATTTTCTAATGATTGTGAGGATTGCGACAATAACACATTTCCTTACGTATTACACGCAGAGGCTAATGCAATAACAAAGCTAGCAAAAAATACAGTTTCTTCGGAAAATGGTACGATGTATGTGACGCTATCTCCTTGTTATGATTGCGCAAAACTTATCATACAATCAGGAATAAAAAGAATAGTTTTTTCTGAATTCTATAGAAAAATAGAATCTTTAGAACTATTAAGAATTGCAAATATAGAAGTAGTTTATATAAGAATATGAAACCTCAAAACCTCAAAATAAATGGCAAAAACAATTCAGGAATTAGCAGAAACATTTTTACAAACATCACAAGAAAAAGATTTTAAGTATCTTTATGACAGGATTAAACCCGGACTTCTAAATCACTGTAGATCTATTCTAATAGAGGAAGAAATAGCAGAGGATGCTGTATCTAAAACATTTGAAAAAATATGGGTTAAGGTTTCACAATATGACCCATCTAGAGGAAACTTTTCTACATGGGCTTATAATATAGCTAGAAATGAATCTCTATTAATTAAAAAGAAATCTAAGAGATTTACTCCTCTTATCTATGAATCAATTGAAATTGATGGAAAGGATTACGAAGAATTTATTCCTTTATCTGACATTACACCGGAGGAAATATTTACAGAGCCAGATTGGGAAATAGATAATAAAGGAGGTGGATTTGATGATCTATATGAGGATGTATTGGAAAAAATGAAAAATCTTCCTTCTATTTATAAAGATATACTTATTGACCGTGAAATCAATAAATTAAAATATCAGGAAATAGCTGATAAGCACGGGATGAAAAAAAGAGCAGTTGCTACAAGAATAAGAAGGGCAAGAATAAAAATTCGCGAAATGTTTCCTGGAATTAAATTAAATTTTATAGATTAATATGAAAAGGATACTATCATCAATATTTAAATTTCCCGAAGTAATTAAAGATATAAATAATTATCTTTATCTCAGAAAAGTGGTAAAAAGAGAAAGTGTAAATTCTCCAATATGGGCTAAGAATAATCTTAGAGTTGATTGGATAGGAAGAATCTATACTGTTATGAATTTGCCGCCTGAGGTTACTCTTTCACCTGATATGCCAAGAGAGGTTTGGCCAGCATATCTTATAGATCAGAGCAAAGGATTGAATGAATATCTAACATCATTAAATCTTCATGAAATAATTGCCCCTGAATATACTGAAATACCAGATTCTACTTCATATCTTTTAGTCTATTCTTTTTATTTTAGAAGCTTAGGATGGGGATGGGTTTTATCCAGATCTATAATATGGACATCCATTTATTTCATACAATCCAGAACACACTTTTTCACCAACGCATATGCTTGGATAATATCACAATTTTAATTGGAAAATTCTAATATAGAAAGAAAGAGCTATCCATGGGGTAGGGCTTACGAAATCTCTAGAGAAAATGTTCAGAAACTTGTATTACCAAGCGTCACGACTGTACTAAAACTTTTAACTGAGCCTAAATATAAAAGCTTAAGGGAAAAGTTTGGTGAGGAGAGATGGCAAAGCATTCTAGATAATGCTTCTTACAGAGGAACAATTATGCATTCTATGCTTGAAAATTTCTTATTGGAGTATGCTCAGTCCAGATCTGTAGAGAAGAGTTTATTAATTGCCCAAAATATAGCAAAGGATGAAGAATCTAAAGATCCAAAGAATATAAATCTTATCAAAAAAGGAAGAGATTTATTTTGGAATTTTTATCACAATAATTTTTGGGAGGATATAAAAGAGGTACTTCATAATGAGCTTTTTTTATGGACGGATTTTAGGGGAGGATGGGCAGGAGCTACAGACTTTATATTTAAGGATTATTCAGATCTTCACGTTATAATAGATTTTAAATCTGCTAGCTCGCCAAAGGATGAAGATGATATAGAATCATATAAATGTCAAATATCCGCATACATGTTTGCATATGCTGAAAGATATGGGGTGATCCCAGATAGAGGTGAAATATGGATAGCAAACGAAAAGGATTCTAAGATCCAAAAATTTATAGTTACAAAAGATGAATTTAAAACACACCTAAGAAAATTTTTAGGACTTCTAGAGGAATTTAGAAAAATACACTCTATATAAACGAAACTTAAATCCATTTAAATCTAAAAATAAAATATAATACAAAAATATGCAAGAAGAAGTAAAAGAATTAGAAACAGCAGAAAAAATATTAGAATCTGCTAAGGTAGTGATAGACGAGAAAAAGATAGAGGATCTTAAGAAAAAAGTGGAAGAACTTTACGAAGAACTTAATAAAAAGGTTTATGCTGTAAGTATGAACACTAAAGAATTAGAAACTTTATCCGAAATAATTAATGATGTTGAGTGGAAAGGAAAAGAAGCACTCGGAATACTAGAGATTGGTAATAAATTAAATACAATCTCTAAAGAAGGTATTAAAAGTGGCGTTGTATTTTTATCACCACTTGAAGTTGAAGCTTCCCACTATTTTTTAAATAAATACACAGGTAAAGGCAGAAACAATGCAGAAAATTTTATGAAGGTTTATAAGTCACTAGATTTATCTCTAACCAATGTTAGAAGAGACAATAAAGAATACGAGGATCTGACTAAAGACTTAGCAGCTGCTCAGCAAGGAATTACATCTGTGTAATTTTTGCTTCCTTATATATAAAAATGGCCTACTTTATCGAGTGGGCCTTTTTTTATGGATATATAAAGAAATAAGTTTTAAAATGAAAGAAAATAAGATATTTCCATGGATAGTAGCTTTTTCTGCTATCTCCATATCTTTTTCTGCTGCTTTCTATTCAATCTTTGGAATAGGAAGAATGTTTGCTGGAGCTTCTAATAATGTTATGATAATGGCTGCCAGCCTAGAATTTGCTAAATTAGTCATTGCTTCTTTTTTATATAGATTTTGGGGAGATGTAAATAAGGTACTTAGAACGTATCTGGTTATAGCTTGTCTTTTGCTGATTATGATAACATCTGCTGGTATTTATGGATTTTTATCCTCTGCATATCAGGAGACCGCGAATAAGGTGGAAAATGTGGATAAAAGCACAGGTGTATTAGTTAAGCAAAAAGATATGATTCAAAAACAATTGAATCAAGCAGAAAAACAGTTAGATTACAAAAATCAAAGGCAAAATACCATATCTGATATAAGGGCAAGACAGCAGACTAATGCAGATAATTTAATTGCACAAAATAAGTCTTCATCGTCTATAAGAACACAAATGGGAAGTCTAGGAAAAGAAAGCGCCCAGATAGATGCTGATATAAGAGTTATACAGGACACTATTACATCCAAAAATAGACAAATTACAGAATTAGAGACTCAGATATTAGCCGTTTCCACAAATAACGATCTAGCTAACGAAATAGGTCCTTTAAAATATATTGCTAAGCTAACTGGTAAAACATTAGATCAAGTTGTGAACTGGTTTATAATTGCTTTAATGCTGGTATTTGACCCCTTAGCAATATCCCTGGTTATTGCTGCTAACTATGCTTTTTCTATAGCTGGTAAGACTAAAAAGGAAGAAAGGGAAGAAGAGAAGACTACTGACGAGGCGGTAACTGTAGAGGAAGAAACTATTGGAGAAGAAAGCCTTAATGAAGAAATCCAGGATGAAATAGTAGACACTAAAAACAATGAAGAAGAAAATGTAATAGAGTCTGAAGAGGAAGAAGTACAGGAAGAAATAAAAATAGAGGATGCAATAGACCAAATTGTTTTAGAAGATGAGATAAAAAAAGAAGAAAAAATAAACACAGAGTCTGTATTTTCTCTTGGAACCTCTGGTATTTCACAAGAAGGATTTGGTGGATATAAGGTTATAGAGCCTGCTAAGAAAAAAACTAATGAAGTTGTTTCAATAAATAATCCAATAAGACTAAGATAATGCCTACAATAAACTCAACAGATTCAAGATACATTAGAAGCCTAGAATGTAATCCAACCAAACAAAAGAAAATTATTTTTGAGGGATCTTCCCTTAAGATAATATCAGGATCACAGGTTTTAGACACAACAGATCTGTCAACATTTTCACATTTTGCTTCTGAAGAAGGCGGGAGTTTAAAAAAGAGTGTATTTCTAGCAGCTGGACAAACATATAATTTACATGCTGGAAATATTGCTCAGGATCAGGGAGAAGTATCTCTTGTTATAATGAAAGTTAGATATGATTCTAGCCTGATAGATTCTGAAAAATATATCACATGGGAATACGAAGGAAAAATATTTCCATGTAAAAATCTATTATTTCTAACGGGAAGAACCCTAGATAATGAAAAATATCATGGATGGGATTTGGAACCTTTCACTGGAATAACACCTGCTCCCTCTTTTTCGCCTACCTTAGATCCTATACCAAGTTCTCCAGATTTAACCTTTGGCGGTATATTAGTTTATAATCCCACTAATAAAGAGGTTGAGCTTGAAATATTAATTATGAACTAATGGCAAAACCACCAGTAATATGTAAAGAAGACTTAGCAAATAGTCAAATACAACAAGGATACTTTGACAGATGTACTTTTAGAGTAACAAAGGATTCTGCTTTAACAAATTCTATAAGTTTTTGTGATTTTTCTATGGATATAGATAATTTTTTCACACAAAATTTAAGGCTAAGACCCGGCAGTGCATTTCTTTTGGACGATTCTCAATTAGGAAATGAATTTGGTGAGGTGAGTTTTTTCCTAGTTAAAGTAACTTATCCCGCATTATTCACGACAGATTCATCTAAATACATTGATTTAATATATGATAATATCACTTACCCCGTCGGAGAGGTAAATATATGGACAGGAGAGCCAGGAATAAATGCAGGAACAGGTATAACAGCATATCCCAACGGGAGCGAAATAGAATCACCATTTTTTATTGCGGGGGGAATAGTTCTACACAATCCACAACAATATTATGTGGATGTGAAAATAATTCTTGCTGGTAAAGGAACTGCCCAAAACCAAGGATCTAGCGCTCCTTCTGGATTGTTAACAAGCCAGGATGGGGATTTTATTTTCCTAGAGGGTACAAATGGAGATTATCTTATCGAATAATATAAAATAAAAAATGCCAGGAAGAAAAATACAGACTTTACCTCTAGCAACAGATATTCAATCATCTGATGTTATGATTGGGGTCGTTAATAATCAGACATCTAGAATCCCCATGAGTGCTATGCAAGAATTCATTGGAGCAGCAGGTGCGCAAGGCGTAGCAGGAGCCCAAGGTGTTCCAGGTGAGCAAGGCCCTCCAGGAGAAACTGGATGGGATGGGGCGACAGGTCCTGCTGGTCCTACTGGTCCTACAGGAACTTCAGGAACTATAAACATTGAGCAAAGATATTTTGATTATATTGATAATGTTTCTTTGCACGGAAGATCTGGTTTAATAAATGAGGTATCTAATTTGGGGGACGATGATAATGAATACCTTATTGAACTCCCATTCACTATCCAATTTCTAGGACAATCATATAATGACGTCTGGTTAAATTCTAATAGCTATCTTACTTTCGCTTCTGTGGAAGATAATTCTCCTGAAGAATATTCAATCTATTGGCCAATTAGCCCAGCAACGTTAGCAGTTCCTTCAATTACAGTGGGTGCTTCAGATACGTCGATTAACAGATATTACTATGGATCCACAAATGATGGAAGATTTGTAATACGTTATGAAGGTGCTATACAAAATGACATAGAGGATTTAAATGCACCATCTACCAGAATTTGGGAGGCTTGGTTTTACGAGAGTGAACCAGGAAAGATCTCGATTGTTGTTGATGGAAATATGCATCCTGGTGGTGTTTGGGGTTTACACGATGGCGTTAAATGGATAGATGTTTATGAGACATTGCCAAGGCAAAATCAAGAAACAGGGGAAGTAACTAATAGCGTAGACATTTATACTAAACCACCACAGACAGCAGGTACCATTAAATTTAGTGGAGCTGGAGTGGAAACTTATTTTGAAGGAGGAGAAGCTTTTGTTACCATAAATCCTTTACAGGGATTAATAAATTTAGATATGAATGGTGGGGATACAATAATAACATCAGCAGGATATGGACTAATTCTAAAAAGTAACCACGGGGATGATATTACAATTGATTCTGGGAATAGTGTAAATATCAATGCTAAAACACCAGACAGCGAAAATCCAGGAGATGGTAGAGATGTAAATATAACAGCGGGAAATGGTTTTGGTACATCAGGATCAAATTATAACGGAGGAGATGTCAATCTTACAGCAGGAAATTCGTTTGGATCCTCAGGGTCATCAGGGAATGTAAATATTAATTCCGGTAATAAAAGTTGGAGGTTTGATAGGGATGGCAATTTAACATTACCTAACGGGGGTAATATAACAACTTCAACAGAGTTAAACATTAAAACTGATCGTAATCCTTTATTGGAGAGGGTTAATGTACTAGATGTAGATGAACTTGTGCCACCAGGCGGAGTTTGGAGGTTATTTATTTCGGACAGTGTATATCCTACATTAGGTACAGCTATTAATATAGGGGAAACTGTAACCACAGCATGGGGAACACCCATAACTGCCACAATTACAGATATCCAACAAGATTCTGGTGATTGGCAAATCCATGTCGATCAAGATATTACCACAGGATTTAATTCTGGACCAAAAAGAGTTGCATTTAATTCGTCATCCAAGACTTGGAAATTTGACGCAGATGGTGTACTAAACTTTCCCAACAACAACGGACAGATAGGACAACTAGAAAGTCCATATACAGGATTAGAATTCCGTACTGGGTCTGGAGCAGATTGGATTGGAATCAGCTATGGCGAGATTAATGATAATAACACCAGCTACTTTTACTTTGACAAAGATGGTAGTGATTATACTACAGCCAATCACAGGGCACACCTACAACTTAAGAATGCCACACGTGATGGACACCTGGAATGGTTATTTGATTCAAACGGTAATCTAACATTACCGACAGGTGGTGATATAAAAGATAGTGGTGGCAATTCAGTTCTAGGAACTAATTTACCATCCGATGCCACTGGATATCTTTATAATAATGGATCTGGAGATTTATCGTGGAATAATATCTATATGAATTTTGATGGTGGTGCTTCTAGCACAGTTTTTAGCCCATCTGATATGTCATTAGACGGATCCAATGCAAATCTAGGACTAGCAACAATATCTATAACTAGTATTTCATCATACGGTACATCTGCTTTTGTTTATGCCAATCTAGCTGATGATGGAGGATATAATTTAACTGATATTGGTGTTGTTTGGTCTTCAGCTCATAATCCAACAATAGATGATAATAAGATCCAAGCAAATCCTACGGGTCCTTCGTTTGGTGTATCTACAGGGTATATTCCGGAGGGAATTGTTTATATTAGAGCGTATGCAACAAACTCAAACGGAACTGCATACAGTGAAGAACAGGAATTTACCTCTTATATCTGTCTTATAAAAGGAACACTAATAACCCTAGCTGATGGGTCAAAAAAGAAGATAGAAGACATAGAATATAGTGATTCTCTTTTAGTATGGAATTTTGACGAGGGAAAATTTGATTTTGCAAATCCTGTATTTATTGCCATGCCTTCACCCGTCATGAAAGAACATAATATTCTAAAATTCAGTGATGGCACTGAGCTTAGAACTATTCTAAAGGATATAGGACATAGAATATTCAACATAGAGGCAGGAAGATTCACACATCCGATGACAGATGAAACCCCAATAGGGACAACAACCTTTAAGGATGATGAATCTAAAGTAACATTGGTTAGTCAAGAAATAGTAAGGGAAGATGGAATATTCTATAACATCCTCACAGAGGGTCATATAAACGTGTTTGCGAATGGTATACTCACTTCTGCTAGATTAAATAACATTTACCCTATAGAAGAAATGAAGTTCGTTAAAGAGCAAATAAACAGCAGAAGCAGGGAGGAATTTAATTGGGTATCTGATGAGATTTTTAAGGGATTGAGATTAAGTGAACAGCCTAAAGAATTTGATTCTATTCAATATAATTTAAAAGCAAAAATAAATCTAATGAAACCTAAAAACTAAAGATTTTATTTTTAGTGTTTTAAGATAAATATAAAAAATAAAAACCAAAAAATGGCATCTAAAATACAACTAAGGAGGGACACAGCAGCAAACTGGACATCTATTAATCCAATTCTTTCGCAGGGCGAGCCTGGATATGAAATTGATTCACGTAAAATAAAATACGGTAACGGGTCTTCTGCCTGGAATGATCTATTATACTTTAAGGGGGACACAGGAAATTTATCCCTTGATGAATACACCATCTCAGGAGATGCTGATATCACAGTTAGATCAGGAAGCACAGAATTTTGGAAACTTGATTTAAAACCAGACACACGGGACGGTCAACAAAATACTATTTTAACTAGTGTTCTTCATGATAACGAGGGCGATATAGTTTCAATATCTGTACTTTATGATGAAAATTTTATAGAGATAGTTAAAATTGCATCTGATGGTGTGGTTTTATGGAAGAAAAAAATATTAGTTGATGGCCAGCCCATTGCCCAATTCACAATAGATAGCCAAAATAATATTTTTGTATCAGATTCAAATATAGGAAGCAATGATTTTAGTATTATAAAAATTAACGGGGCAAATGGAAATATTCTAGATCAAAAACTTTTCAATGGGTCGTATGATGGTGCAGCTGTTTCACTAGCAATTAATTCTGAAGATAACATAATAATTTCAGGATTTACTGATGACACTCTAGCAGAGGACCCGGATCTTTTGATCATGTTAATAGATGGCAGTGACCTGTCCCAAATATGGAATAGGGTATTAAGTAAGCCGGGCAATGACTACATTTTTACAACAAGAGTGGATCAAGATGATAATATTATATCGGTCGGAAGTTATCAAAGACTCACATCCCCTATAAAGAGTGAGATGATTGTTACAAAATACAATAAATATGGGGTATTCCAATGGGCTAAAACCATACAAATACCTGATACTTTTGGAGTACCTGGCTCAGAATCATTCGATGCTGCTGTTGATTTGGCTATAGATGCTATAGGAAATATATTTGTTGTGGGTAATTTTACAATAAAAGACAACGGTTATTATAACTATACAGCTGCGTTTCTTGTTTTTAAAATGGACTCTTCTGGAACTATAGAATGGGCAAGAAATATTTTTGGATATTGTGAGGATATGGTTACCGGTATTGCTCTTGATTCATCTGGAAATTTATATATTGCAGCTATAACTGCGGGTGAATCTACACCCGGTTTAATAATCTCTAAAACCGATTCATCAGGAAATATTCTATGGCAAAGAAACCTAATAGACCCTTCAGGTACTTGGACTTTTTCCAACCCTTACCAGGGAGTTATAGGAGGTTTAATTTCGGTTTATGAAGACAAAATAGCATTTGCAGGAAATTATATCAATTTTACATTGACATCAGACGGAGAGGCTCAAAGATCTTTTGTAGCTAGTCTTCCTACAGATGGTAGGGAAGTTAAATTGGGAGCTTATAAATTTTTAAAAAATAGGATACCTAGCAAATTTATAGTTTTAAATGAATCTAATATCTCCTTCTCAGATTGGTCTCAAGTTACAGTGGATGTTTCGGATGGTTCATACACCGCTACTGTTACAGATTCTTCTCTTTCAACAGAAATAGTAAGAACATCAACAAATGATTTGGTTGTTAACGGAAATGGAAACTTAGAGATTCCAATAGACTCTAATCTAAAATTGAAAAAAACTCAAATAGGATTTATTGAAACTTATGGCCAACCTTTAAACCTTAATGATATGATAGGATACCTAGCAGTTGTTACTGATATTGACGGAAATTCCTATACAATAGGCAAGGACTATGACTTTAACAACCCACTTACTATCACTAAAAAATTGGAAGGAAACGGAAATACAAGATGGAGAAATAATCTTAGATCAGGAAGCGGTGCAAGATTTACAGTTTCAGTAAGCGGGGGTAGTTATGTTTTAGATAGCATTGATTCTGTAGGTTCACATTATGAATTAGGCGAAAAAATCTTTATATCAGGGGATGTTCTAGGAGGATCCCAGCCAGACAATAACCTGACACTAGTTGTTACCGGACTTACTGGAGGTACTGGAGGTCAGGTAGGAGCAGCAGCAGTTTTTTCTGGCATAGCTGCTACCGGTGCATCTGGACCTTATACAAACGTTCAAGATTATTATGATTCAGTAAATACACAAGATGGAGGAGGAATTGCGATAGATCCAATAACTAAAAATCTTTGGATAGTTACAGCATTGTCGAGCATACAGGGAGATGACGATGATGTATATTGGAGTAAGTTAGGTCTATTTGAAATAAATTCAACTATAGGAACAATACTTTCTTCTAAAGAGATAATTGGAATAGGCGATCTTACACCAAGGGGTATTAAAGTTACATCTACTGGTAAACCTGTTATAGTTGGGCAGGTACAAAATCAATATCAAGAGTTTGGCCAATTAACACCACTAGCCGGATCAAGTGTTAGTAATATTGTGATCAATAAATCAGATATTACAGATTCTTCTCCCACCGTATATCCAGGAGATGGTATTATTGGGGATTGGTATATTTACGGAACAGATATTAATGTAAAAAGCATAATAACAGACGTGAACTATTACACCGGATTAACTGGGACAGGAGCTACAGGATCGGGGGCATCTTTTTCTATCATAGTTGATCCTATCTCAGGAGCGTATTCTGTAGATAATTACGATAATACGGGATTTGACTATGTAATAGGAGATAAAATAACTATCCTTGGAGAATTTTTAGGTGGATCAACTCCTGGTAATAATTTAGTACTTAACGTTGATGGGGTGGATTCAGGAAATTCAAATTCAATTACAAGTGTGACTGTTTATTCAGGAACAGGATCCACAGATAAGCTTAAATTAACAATAGATCAATCACCAGATTTTGATGGTGCTGGAACATGGTACATTAAAAAATCTCTGGGATCTGAAGCATTTATTTGGACACCTGATTGGGAAAAATCCATAGGTGGCCCTGGATCTTATGATAGATTCTATGATGTTGCAATTGATTCATCGAATAACATATATGCGGTGGGAAGAAAAACCATAGATAATAGTAATACCCAAGCTATGGTGGTTAAATTTAATTCAGCAGGGGTAATTCAATGGAGTAAAAATATTAACACGTTAGCTCCTTCCGCTCAGGAAGAAAGAGCAACTAGTGTGTGCATAGACAGTACGGGTAAAATTATAGTTGGATCCGTTGATGATTCTGATGCAGTTCTTACAAAGCTAGATAGTAGTGGAAACATATTGTGGCAAACCCACACTTCAGCGAGCAGCAATTATAATCCTGTGGTAGCAGTTGACACAGATGATAAGATAATAATGGCAGTAAACGCTTATGACGGTAATGATAATAGGATTTTTATTCTTAAATTTGACACTAACGGTGTCAATATCTGGAGAAGAAAAATTGTAGGAAAATATAATGATTACATAGGATTTGATGAGGGATTTACCTCAGGCTCATTAAGCATTGCTAATGGAAAATATAACATAGTTGGATCCACATATACACCAGCTGATTATAACACTAACACATTTTTTGCACAATTCCCTACTGATGGCACAGGACTAGGAACCCATGGATATTGGAGATACGAATCAACAGATTATATAGAATTTAGCCATCCGGAGATCGTTTCAGAGAACATAGAATTAACAGTGATTAACACAAGTTTATCGCAGTCTTCACCTACTGGATATTATATGGGAGATGGCTGGGAATGGTCTGAAAGTGTGTATAATGTCAATGAATCATATGGCGGCTCTATAGAATTCTCCGACGGAAGCACACAAGACAGAAGCGCAATAGATATCCCACAAAATATTATCACATATAGCTATACAATCACACCCGATGACAGAGGAAAACATCTATATGTAACTTATAATAGTGCAACAATATATGTTCCCTATAATGATTATTATGGTCCTTTCGGAGATTTAAGTTTTCCTGTAGGATCTGTAATAACTATAGTAAATAGATCAGGCGGTAATATTTATATCTACCCAGAGAATAATAATAATAATTATGCTGACATATACTGCGCAGGATCGCCTACTCAGAATAATGTTTGGTATTTAGAAAATTATGGGGTGGCAACATTGCTTAAAACAGGCTATAACGAATGGATGTTAAGCGGTGCAACTATAGGGGATGATGATTAATAAAATAAATCTATAAAAAATGTCAGGAATAAGAATTAGTAATTTACCACTAGCAACATCAGTGAATCAGGGCGATTCCGTAATAGGGGTTGTTGGCGATATTACTTCAAGAATTGACGTGTTATCTATTTTAAGTACTTCAGGTACTTCAGGTACGTCAGGAGCAGCAGGAACTAGTGGTGTAAATGGAAGAGGAGGAGCTTCTGGATCTTCTGGAACATCAGGAGAAACATACGGAACATCAGGATCTTCGGGATCTTCAGGGACATCAGGAGAAAACGGCTCTTCTGGTTCATCAGGCGAATCGGGATCATCTGGCTCTTCTGGCTCTTCTGGCTCTTCCGGTTCATCAGGCGAATCAGGATCATCTGGATCTTCTGGCTCATCAGGTGAATCTGGATCATCTGGAACATCGGGGGAAACTAACGGAACATCTGGATCTTCGGGGTCCTCAGGAGAATCAGGATCTTCCGGGTCATCGGGTGAATCTGGATCTTCAGGATCTTCTGGTGAAACTGGATCTTCAGGATCTTCAGGTGAAACTGGATCTTCTGGGTCATCGGGTGAAACTGGATCTTCAGGATCCTCAGGTGAATCTGGATCTTCAGGTGAATCTGGATCTTCAGGATCCTCAGGTGAATCCGGGACATCAGGCATAAGCGGGGTTAACGGAATTTCTGGTACATCAGGATCATCTGGATCCTCAGGTGAATCTGGATCTTCTGGGTCTTCTGGTGAATCTGGATCTTCTGGGACTTCAGGTGAAACTAACGGATCTTCTGGATCTTCAGGTGAATCAGGGTCTTCCGGATCTTCTGGCGAATCTGGATCTTCTGGATCTTCAGGTGAATCAGGATCTTCTGGATCTTCAGGTGAATCAGGGTCTTCCGGATCTTCTGGCGAATCTGGATCTTCTGGATCTTCAGGTGAATCTGGATCTTCTGGATCTTCAGGAGAAACCGGATCTTCCGGTACAAGCGGCACAAATTCAGGATCAACATTTAATATAACGACTATAACATCCTCATATACTCTATCATCAAACGAAGATATTATTTTATGTGATCCATCAGGGACAGGTATGATAGTTACCTTACCTACGGCTTCTGGTATTGCAGGTAAAATATATTGGGTTAAAAATGTTACAACAGCAGATGGAAGAAATATTACGGTAAATACTACTGGATCTGAAACTATTGACGGAAATGCTAGCATAACTGTAGGTCCAATGAGCACAGCATTTGGTACATCTTATACATTGGCAAGTAACGGAACAAATTGGTTTATATTATCACAGCACTAATACCATTAAATCCCCTTATCAAAGGGAAATATATAATATATAAAAATAGCTAGGCCCTATATGAAAGGAAATTTTTTAAGAGTAGATATATATACAATAAAATAAAAATCCCATAAAATGGAGAATATCAATTTTGACGAGAGTCTATCTCAAATTAGATTAGAAAAAGCGAAAGCTGCTGCTAATACACTTAATGAAACGTGGAACGGGTCATTTTCTAACAATAATGCAGGATCCTATGTAGATGGTGTGAGGAAAGAAATTAACGAAGGATCATCTGTTGAAATAAAAAGAAATACATCTTCTTTTTCCGTAGGTGTGTTGGAAACTGCAATAGCTTTAGGTAACACAGCATTTTCAGAACTTCCTGAAGGAAAGATTCTAACACAGAAATACATCAATGCTGCAACAGTTAAAGGTATTTCAGAGGCTTTCTTAATTGAGGGTATGATGCAGGAATTGGAAGGATATTCATGGGAAAATAATGCTAAGGCATCTTTAAATAACCTAAAAAAGACTTACGAAAGTAATAGAGCTGTAATTGAGGTAGCTAAAGCAATTGAAGAAATTAATAGATCTGGTGGTAAAGACCTTTTCTCATCTATTACAGAATCTATGAGAAATTGGATTTCTACACCAAATAGAATTACAGAATCACTGGTAAAAGATTTAAGAAAATGGATATTTAATTCAACTGTTAAAAAATTGGTTGAGAATTTATCAATTATTGAAAGTGGTAAAGGAAATAGTTTTTCTATTAATGTAAATTCAGACAATTGTGAAGTTAAAAAATTAATTGCTCCTGCTTTAGTTTTTGAAAAGGTTTCAATATTTGTAGCATCTAATAGATTTTTTAAATCTAATAATGGAAAAGTTTCTATTTTAGAAAGACATCAGGCAGCAGAGCTTCCTGGTAAATTTCTAAATGCTGTTATGCAATTAAGCGATCCTAGTGTTAAGATAAACGAAAATGGTGTAGATTATTACATAGGTAAGAATAAATTGTCTATCGTATTTGAAAGCCTAACTGGTCTAAAAACAGTTTATTATAACGGAAAAAGAATATCGAACGAAAAAATAGGATTTACTCTTTCAATGGAATTAAGAAATTCATTCCAATCATCTCCAGAAACAGTGAACAAAGCTTTATCCCTAGTTGAATCTGTTGATTATTTAACAGAAATCGATTTTGGTAAAAAGATAGTTTCTAGAATATACGAAGGCGTAGAAGCAAACATTTTCAAATTGGAAAATAAAGTTTATGTTCATAGAGTTAATCCATCTATGAGAAAAAACGAATTATTCGAAGGAAATGGTAATCAAGCAGTAAATCTGGTTAAAGAATTCTTAGGATTTGATATTTCAGAATCTATGATAGATCTTCTTGAAAATGAAGATAAATTATTAGTGATAATGAAAAATGATAAAGCTGAGATTAATAATAATTTATCATTGGTTGAATCTGAAATGAATAAGATTTCTAAAGCTATTGAACAAAATCCAGAACTAAGTGAATCTATAGAAATACAAGAAGCCCAAGAAATTCTAAAAATCGAAGCTTCTAATCTAAAAAATAAATGGAATCAAATCAATGTTGAAATTGAAAGATTAGAAAAAGGATATAAAAAATCTGTTGTTAATGAAAGCGAAGGATATGCAATCAATACAGACGTTAAAATTAAGAGAAACGGCGAAACTGGAAAAGTAGTAGGCGTTAATGGAAATTCTAAAACATACACTGTTATGTTTGAAAATGGGAAAACTGGTGAATTTTTCTTCAGTGATGTTATGGATATGGGAGAAGAAATTGAGAATATGGATTTAGAAACATATTCTGATATAGACGAAGATGATGAAGCATTCGAGGCTTTAAATCAAAATTTTGCTAAAGCACCAGGAAAAAGTGGAGGTAAAAAAGGCAAAAAGTTTATTCAAAATTTAAATGATGCAAATTTTGCTAAAGCACCAGGGGGTAAAGCTTCCGGATCTCCAAAGGATATACAAAATTTAAGCAATCATAATCTTGCAAAATTACCAAAAGGAGGAAGCAGAAATGCAGAAACAAAAGGAATGGGTAAATTTAGACTTGCAACATTGCCTAAAAAAGGATCTAAAATGGATCACGGCGGAAAAACAATGAAGCCTGAGAATGCTGCGGTAGCACCTGGACATTCAGCAAAATCTGGTTCAAAATTTATTGAAAATTTAAAACATGCAAATCTTGCTGAATCACAAGTTAATAAGAATATAGAGAAAGCACCTAAAGGTAAATCTATAAAGTCTAAAAAATTCATTGAGAATACGGATCATGCAGAATTAGCAAAAGCGCCAGGGAATCACAAGAAGAATGGTAAAAAAGATCACGAGGCATTAAATAGAGCAAATCTTGCTACAGCGCCTAAGACAAAAAAAAAGTAAAATCAATTACTGAAAATATGGAAGAGTTCGGTACCGAAAATGTAGGGGCCGAACTCTTATCATTTAAGGACTCTTTGGTAAAAACAATAGGAAGATTAAAGGAATTAGAAACAACTAGCCGCTCTAATAGTAAGATAGGATTAGAGACTATAAGAAACTCCATAGAGGATCTTGTAAAACTTGACGGGGAAATAGATAACCAAATTCAATCCCTAGAAAATAATTTTATAGAACCATAATGGAGTATGTAAAAAACAAAGAACTAAAAAGAGCTCTTCTTGAATCCAAGGAGAGCGGTAAATTAACAGCAGAAACTGTTAAAATGTTTACATTAATTGTAAACGGTCTTTCTAAAACAAAATCCTATAGAGACATAGAAGACAAAGAAGATTGCATTGCTTTTGGTATGGAGGATTTAATTAAATACTGGAACAGATTTGATCCAGCAAAATCTGATAACCCCTTTGCTTTTATATCACAAATAGCTAAAAACGGTATGCAAAAAGGATGGAAGAAAATCCATTCAACCAGATCAATAAAGGCAATTCCTTTTTCTAGAATCACTAACGACGACAATAAGAATTACAACGTCTAATCATAAAATAATATTAGACCTCTGTGAAAAGCATAAAAAATCTTAGACCCAATAAAAACTCAAAATTCTCACAGGGGGTTTATAAGATAGAGAATCCGGAAAAATACATAGGCGATATACACAATATAATATACAGATCATCCTGGGAATTTAAATTTTGTAAGTATTGTGATCTAAATCCAAATATTATAAAATGGGCATCAGAACCATTTCCGATAGAATTTTGGAATCCAGTAGATAAAAAATCTCACAAATACAATCCAGACTATTATATAAAGGTTAAAAAAACAGATGGCACAGAGGAAGGGTGGATTATAGAGATTAAGCCATCTAGTCAATATCAGCTCGAAAAAAAGCCAGTGTTAAAAGGAAATCCCACAGAGAAAAAAATCAGAAGCTATAACCATCAAATGGAAACATGGATAGTTAATAGAGCAAAATTTGATGCTGCTATGAGATATGCTAGTGCTAATGGATATAAATTTGGAGCAATAGATGAAAATTTTATTTTTAAATAATGGACTTTAAAAGAGAATTAAGAGACGCAATAGAAAAAGCAGGAAGCCCTGGTAAATTATCAGAGGAAAGCTTTTTAAATTATAGTAATAATTATGCTGTATTAAAATCATCAGACTCTGTTAAAAATCTAATACAGGGAAAAATTTATACATTTTACTATGATTCTGTTTTAGTCAAGGAGAAAAATTACATAAATAGAAGACCTGTAGTATTTTTAGAGGGAAAAGAGATAACACCTGAAAAAAGTATAATTAAAGGAATAGATTTAATCCTTTTAACCCCCAGAGATAAAACTAATTTTTTCATACGTCTCCACCGATTTTTTGGTAAAATAATGGAGCAAAATGAAAAGAAAGATGTTTCATCACAGATGCCTTTAATGTTTGATAGATCTATTTTAGAAACTTTAATGGGGGGTGACAAGTATAAACATGCATATAAGGGTTATAAATTGGAAAAAATAAAAGGACTTAGAGAGATACCAAGAGAGGAATGGAAATATTTAGTTTATTTAGACACTAAATCTTTAGAGGGGGCTAATCTTAGTGATATATACAATAAATACGGATAATGGCTGGATTTTTAGGTGGTGATAATGGAGTAAATCCATTTTTTAATGCGATATTAAACAATTTAAGGAAGATAGGATCCTTTGGGATGAGCTATGGAGACATGGTTGTTAAAAATTCCCAGGCTATAGGAACAACAGAAAGTCTTTTCTTAGACAAAGGTGGGATTATAGATGAGAATTTTTCTTATTCACTGAAAAAAGCGGATACAACATCCAAACAATATATTGCTTATTTTGATAAGGATTTTAATAATAAGAAGGTTTATCTTAGACAATTTGCTTTAAATCCTGAAATAGAGTATATTTTAGATACAGTTTGTGACGAAGCTATAGTTTATGATGACAAAAACTTTTTTGGATATTTTGTAAATAGCGATATCAGAGGGATTGGTGAAGAGAAGGAGCAAAAAATACACCAAAGATATAAAGAGATCTATAATTTATTTGGATTTAATGAAGGCATATCTGCTTGGCACTTCTTTAGACAATTCTTGGTAGATGGTATTTTATCATTTGAAATAATTTTTGATACTAAGGGAAAACAAATTATAGGATTTAAAGAATTAGATCCAGGATCTTTATTGCCCTCTGTGGAAAAACAATTGGACGGAAGCTTTGTTGAATGCTGGATTCAATACCCAGATAATCCTGCAATGACTAGAAAGCTATATGATTCTCAAATTCTTTATATTTCTTATGCTAAGGGTAATACTATTACCAGATTAAGCTATGTGGAAAGATTGGTTAGATCATTTAACCTTTTGAGAATCATGGAGCACACAAGAATTATTTGGAACGTAATGAATTCATCATACAGGATGACAATGACTGTTCCTATAGGTACTAAATCACCACAAAAAGCTAAGCAGTCATTAGCAGAGCTTATGAGTATCTATAAAGAGGACATAAGATTAGATAGCGATAGTGGGGAGCTTCTTGTAAACGGAAGACCAAATATTCAGTTTTACAAAAATTACCTCATGCCTTCTACACCAAATGGTACGCCGGATATTACGCCATTAGCAGGCAGTGGAGATGCCACACCATTTAGCGATCTAAAAGCATTATCATATTTTGCAGATAAACTTAAATTAGATTCTAAAATACCATATTCTAGATTTGATAGAGAGGACAGGGGAACAATGGGAACATACTCTGGTAATGCAGAAGGTCTAGATCAGGAAGAAATTAGATTCTTTAAATTTATAACAAGATTAAGATCTATATTTCAAGATATATTATTAAAGCCTCTATGGATACAATTTTCTTTAGATAATCCTGATCTTCAAAAAGACTTCATGATTAAAAGTCAATTTGGATTGGATTATGTAAAAGACAACTCTTTTGCTGAAGTTCGATATATGGAGATTTTAAATGCTAGGAAGGATCAAGTAAATAAAATTGCAGGATTACAAAATTCAGAGGGAAAACCTTATTTTTCTTTAAAATATGTTTTAGACAAATATTTAGGAATGACTGATGATGATAAAGAGGCAAACAGAAAGGCCAAAGAAAAAGCTGCAAAGAGGAAGGAAGAAGCAGAAAAGAAAGAGGCTGAAGAAAAAGAAGGAGAAGGCGGAGGTGAGGAAAAAGAAGGAGAATCATTTACACTTTAAGATATGGCAGGATTTATAGATAATTTTTCACAGAAAAATCCCAGCTTCGGGAGAATACTTAGAACAGTAAGTAAGATAGGAAGCTTTGGTATGGAGTATAAGGACCTTGTTGTGAAAAATTCACAAGCTATAGGAGTTTCCGAAGCCATGATGAGACAAAGACTATCTATTGGTGATTCTGACGAGGATTTTATATTTGCTCTTGCTGCACAAGATACTTCAAATAGAAAATACATAGCATATTTTGATAAAGACTATCCATTTAAAAGAGAATTTTTAAGAAGATTTGCAATTAATGCTGAGATAGAATGGATACTTGATATCCTTGCAGACGAGGCAATAGTTTATGATGATAAAAACTTTTGTTGTAATTTATCGTTAGTCAATATGGATCTAACCGATGAAATGGTGGAAAAACTTAGGGAAAGGTACAGACAGATCTATATTGCACATGGCTTTAATAATGGTATTTCTGCATGGCAATATTTTAGACAATTTTTAATAGATGGATTTTTATCTTTTGAAATAGTTTATTCTGACAGCGGTAAAGAAATTGTTGGATTTAAAGAAATAGATCCTGTATCATTAACACCCTCTATAGAAAAGAATTTAGGTGGACAATCAGTTCAGATATGGTATCAATACTATGGCGATAGCACCAAAGAGAGAAAATTGTATGATTCACAAGTAGTCTATATTTCATTCTCTAAGGGAAATGCAACTAGTAGAACTAGTTATTGCGAAAGATTAATTCGTTCTCATAATTTACTAAAAATTATGGAACACACTAGAATTATCTGGAATGTGATGAATGCATCTTTTAGAATTAAAATGACAGTTCCTGTGGGAACAAGATCACCTCAAAAGGCAAAAGAAACTCTAGGTGAGCTAATGAGCATGTATAAGGAAGATGTAAAGCTTAATACAGATTCTGGTGAATTAAGTATTAACGGTAGACCTAATCTTCAATTCTATAAAAACTATCTTTTCCCATCTCAAGGTGGTGATGTTCCTAAAGTTGAAACCCTTAACTCTGCAGGGCCCAATCTGAATATAATTGATGCTGTTGTTTATTTCTTTAATAAATTAAAGGCAGATTCTAAAATACCATTTAACAGATTTGCTGCAAGATCAGGTGGAACTGTTGGCACTTATAAAATAGGTGCAGAATCTGCTGAAAGAGATGAAATAAGATACAACAAATTTATTAATAGAATAAGATCTGTTTATCAAGAAATACTTCTTAAGCCTCTTTGGATACAAATGACCCTAGATTTTCCTGAATTGAACAATGATCCAGTTTTTAGATCTCAACTTGGTTTGAAATTTAATTCTGATAATCAATTTGGTGAATCAAAAGAAATAGAGCAGTTAACTAAAAAAATAGATTTTATCGCTGCTTTATCTGAAATTAAAGAGAAAATTGGTGAAGAGGAAGTTCCATACTTTGACCAGGATTTTTTAATAGATAAATTTTTGGGTCTAACTAACGAGGATCGTAGGGTAAACGAGATATACAAGAAAAAAGAGGAAGAGGAAGCCGAAAAAGCAGGAAAAGAAGCACCAGAGGCCGCTGCTGCGGAAGGTGGTTCATCCGATTCATCCGCTACAGAGGCTCCAGCTACAGAAGCACCGGCAACAGAAGCACCAGCTACAGAGGCTCCGGCAACAGAAGCACCCGCTACAGAGGCTTAATCATTTTTGAAACATTTTTTTATCCCGAAATGCTACTGTATATTTGATGCCTAAACTATCAAACATGCATAAAGAACTAGGACTTTTATTGGAAATTGAAAATTCCACAGGCGAAGGATCACAAAAGAAAAAACAAGAATTGATTGCACAGAACTTAACTCCCGAATTGGAGTATATTCTTGCAATATGTTTTGATCCTTTTATTACAACTAAATTACATAAACTAGAATTTGAAGACAACAAAGAATGGGTAAATGTTAATTTATTTCCCGATTTTAAACATTTATGCGAGGAGCTTAAAAATGCACCTGCAATTAATGATAATTTAAGAGCTAAGGCTAGACTTTTAGTTGAAAGAAGTGGTTTTGATTTAGAAGTTAAAAAGGTGCTTGCTAAAGTGCTTACAAAGCGTATGAACATAGGTATAGGTGCCAAATTGATTAATAAGGCAGTCAAAAAGGAGCTTATCCCTGATCCTAGTTTAATGCTTGCGGAGGATGATCATAAAGTCCTCGATAAATGGGATTCTATAGTATGTGAAGAGAAATACGATGGCGTTAGAGTTATTTGCATAATAGAGAATAGAATACCTAAATTTTACACTAGGGCATTTAATGAATTAGACACTAAATATCTTCGAAAAATTGCGGATCAGTTATTGGATTTATCCGGGGAATTGGATGGAATATTTTTCGATGGCGAATTAACTGATTTCGATCGTAAAAGTGTAAGTGGAAAGGTAACACAGATTATGAAAGGATCACCTAAAGAATCTATAGGGGATGACTTATTATTTAATATTTTTGATACTGATCCTTCAGAGGTAATTAAAAAAGGCAAGGGTTCAAATGATTATAGGATTAGAAGAGGAATATTAGAATCATTATTTGGAGGAAAAGAATTTCAAAATATAAAATTAGCAACTAAATGGGAGGCAAAAACAAAAGATGAACTAATGCCCATATATGAACAAATAGTTGCTAATGGGGGTGAAGGAGTTATTATGAAAGATCCCTTACATGTCTATGAATGTAAAAGATCTAAAAATTGGATTAAATTTAAAGAGGTTGAAGATTGCGATTTAGAAATAGTTGGCTGGTATCCAGGTGAAGGTAAAAGAGAGGGATTTATTGGAGGGTTTATTTGTAAAGATTTATCAGGAGAATATAACGTTAAGGTTGGTTCAGGATTTACTGAACAAGATTTAATTAATTTATCAAGTGATCCTGATTCTCATACAGGTAAAATCGTAACAATCCAATATAATGTTCCTATAGAAGATAAGAAAGGGTTTAAATCTCTCTTTTTACCCCGATTTATAGAAGTAAGAAGTGACAAAACACAAGCAGAAAATTTAGTAACTAGATTCAATAAGAAAAAATGATTGATACACTTTTAACAGAAAAATTAAGGCCTAAGGAATTAAAGCATATGATTCTTCCACAGAGAATTAAAGATGCATTTGAAAATGGTCTGCAACAAAATGTTTTATTGACTGGATCTCCTGGATCGGGTAAAACATCATTGGCTAAAATTTTATCCAACGATTCACCTAGACTTTTTATCAACGTTTCTGATGAAAGTTCAGTAGACACTGTTAGAGATAAAATTACAGGATTCTGTTCTACGATCTCTATTATGAATGAAGAGAACTCAATGAAGATTGTGGTTCTGGATGAGTTTGACGGAGCATCAGATCAGTTCTATAAAGCTCTTAGAGGAACAATGGAAAAGTTCACTAAGAATACCAGATTTATAGCAACCTGCAATTGGATTAATAAAGTTCCAGATCCAATGAAAAGTAGATTTGAAGTTTTTGTATTTGATCCGGTAAATAAAGAGGAAGAAATAGAACTAAAAGATCAATGGAGATCAAGAATAACACTTATTCTTTCCAAATTGGGAATTTTAATAGATCAGAAAGGATTGGATTCATTTGTGAAGAAGTATTATCCAGATATGAGATCTGCACTTAATTGCGTTCAAAGATGGCAGATACAAGGTATATCAGAAATTACAGAACAGAAAGTATCTGAATCTTCTTGGGATTACGAGGAGATTTATAAAATGCTTTTTGAAAAACTAGATCCCATTAAAAGTTACCAGCTTATAGTCGGTCAATATTCTAATTCCGTTACAGAGGTAATGGAAGCTATGGGTAGAGAGTTTATTGACTGGATTCAAGAAAATCATCCCGCAAAATCTGGAATTATTCCTGCTGTGATGATACTAATTGCACAACACCAAGCACAGCGAACCCAGGTAATTGATTCTGTGGTATCGTTATTATCTTTATTTTATTCCATTCAAAAATTAACTCAATAATGGCTTTTAAAGAAAGTAAAATAATTCTAGTTGGTCCGGGAGGATCTGGAAAGGATTTCATGAGAAAAAAATTCGAGCAAAGAGGATTTAAATATTGTGTGTCTTATACTAGCCGTCCTAAAAGAAAGGGGGAGAAAGAGGGCAAAGATTATTATTTTGTGGATGATACTTTCTTTAAAAATAATGTGCATAAGTTTTATGAGATTCACGATTTTAATGGATGGTCATATGGAAGAACAATAGTTGATTTTGAAAAATCAAGTCTTCTTATTATGACACCATCCGGAATAAAAAATATTAAACCAGATCATAGAAAAAAGTGTTTTATCGTTTACTTAAATCCAGACAGAGAAATAAGAAGGGAAAGATTATCAGAAAGAAACGATGCAGATTCAGCAGAAAGAAGATTAATAGCGGATGATGAGGACTTTTTTGAGTTTATTGACTATGATGTAATGATAAAAAATGAAGACTTTTAAATAAATTTAATATGGTATCAGTTGTAATTGACGGCAATTATCTTTTTTACAAGACATTTTCTATATTCTCAAGCTATGGTTCTAAACAGCCAGGAGATGTATTAGGAAATGAACAGGATAGAAGTGTTTTTATGAGGAAAATCATAACAGATATTTGCTATGCTTTAAATCAGCTTCCTGTTAATGGACATGTAGTATTTTGCAAGGATTCTAGATCATGGAGAAAAGACCTAAAAATAGAAAGGGTAGATTATAAGGGCGACAGAGAAAAAGACGAAAAAGTTGATTGGGGATGTTTTTTTGATCTCATGGATGAATTTGGAAAATTTCTAGAATTGAACGGGTATATTTACTCCTCTGTTAAAGGAGCAGAAGGTGATGATCTACTTTGGTTCTGGAATAAAAAACTTAGAGAATCTGGACATAATGTGGTTATTTTTTCTGGTGATAAAGATAGTCATCAGTTGATCGATGAAGAAAATGGTATTTGGACTATCTGCTGGAATGGTAATTCTAAAAATAATAAAATATTTTGTCCACCTAACTGGAATGAAAACTATTTAAATAAAGAAGAAGATATTTCTATTTTTAATCTTGACATGTCTAATGACGGAGAAAAAGATAAAATGAAAATACTAACAGCTTCTGCAACATTAGAAAAAACAGATCCTGAAAGAATAATTTTTGAAAAAATACTAACAGGTGATAAGGGTGATGCTGTGCCCTCAGTTTTTGCATACGAAAAGACACCAGGAAAGATTTTTAAGGTAACGCCTACTAAAGCAGTTTCAATCTATGAAAGTTTTAAACAATCAGGATGGAATAAATCAGGCTTACAAGATATTTGGAAAGATGATGAATTTAGAGACTGGATTTCAGGATATGTTCTAAGAGCAATGAACTACACTGATAATTCAGATAACAGAAAAATTGTTGCTAAAAACTACGAGGAAAATGCACAATTAGTTTGGCTATCCGATCAAGTTATTCCCGAAAGCGTATTAGCAGGGATGGAATATGAATATTCACAAACAAACATGGAGATAAGAGGATTGTTATTAGATAGAAAAAACATGATTGGAAGATCTAAATGGGATTCACACGAAGCTCCCTCTGCATTTGATCCTTTTAAAAATTATAGATAATGGAGTTATTCGATATTCTTAAGGCTTTTTTTGATGATAAAAAATGGGAAGAAGTTTCTAATCATGATAAAGCTAGAAATTATTTCATGATCAACAGGATTATGAGTATAGCATCCCCCCTTCATGCAAATGCATTCAATCATACTAAGATAGATCCTGCTTCTGTTGTGGATTATTGGAGAGAAACACTAAATAAAAAGTATTCATCCGCTCCTGGATGGTTCTTTACATCAACAAATAAGAAAGAAAAATCTAAAAAATACTTCCCTTCTGAAGAGGTCTTGCTCTTTGTTAGAGATAAATATGAGGTCTCTACAAGAGAAATAAAAGAACTTCTAGGTTATTACCCCTCTGATTTTAAAAAATTCTGCGAATCCATAGAGGATCTTATATCTTAGGTGCTAATTATTTCCGTAGATATATAACTAAAGTATCTATACGAAATGACAGAATTAACCGATTTAAACTTACAGCCATTAGGATTTAATTATGATGCATTAAGGATTAACCAAAATTTTAAGCAAGTAAAAGACGCTATAGATCTTTTACAAACAACCTTTGGTATAACTATACAAATTCCAGGTTTTGATGCTCAGAGTTCTAAATTCACGTTAAATTCAATCAGAGGCAATACAATTACACTGCCATCAGCAGGTGCTGTTTCTATAGGATTGGATGGAAACAGTGGTGGAATCACAGGTGCATCAATTAATGTAACTAATAATGCATATGTAGGCGGAGATCTAGATTTATATAACAAAAATGCAACAGGTGGTAGGGTAAGATTTAGAATTGATCGAAACACAGAAATAACTAAGCCTCCTATTGTTGGACAGGTAAGATTCCTTGGTAATGTCTTTCAGGGGTATGTTTATGTTGGTGAAACATCATCTAGTTTTTCTTTCACTATTAATTCTGGATTTCCAGGAGGTACTATTTCAATATCTCTAGATGGCACTCTATTAACAACAACAACTTGGCAGGGTGCTGCATATCTCACAGCTCAAAAAGTGGTTGAAGATATTCTAGCTTTAACCGACTCCACAATCAAGGCAAGTTCTAATATTAATACGGTAACAATAGAATCCATTTCAGGATATGCTGAAACGTATAATGGATCAACTATTGATATTACAACGTCAGGAATAACTCCATCTGTTTCAACAGGAACAATGAGTGGCGGTGTAAATGGTGTGACCCAATGGGTAGATTTCTGGGGAAATGGTGCTATGGGAGCTCAAGGTGCTCCTGGATCTCCAGGGGGAGCACAAGGACCAGCGGGAGACTCTGGATCATCAGGAACTTCGGGGGGTAAAGGCACATCAGGAACTTCAGGAGCGCAAGGATCTGTAGGATCTTCGGGAACTTCAGGAGGGGGAGGAGCTCAAGGTGCTATTGGTGACCAGGGGGTAAAAGGAGATAAAGGTGCTCAAGGAGCTGGTGGATCAAATGGGACTTCTGGATCTTCTGGTAATGGCACTGCAGGTTCATCAGGAACAGCAGGTGCAAGAGGAGCTCAGGGTGATACAGGATCAGCAGGTACATCTGGATCTTCTGGAGCGTCAGGAAGTTCAGGATCATCTGGAACAGCTGGCGCAAGGGGAGCTCAGGGTGAGAGAGGAACACATGGTACTTCAGGATATAGTGGAACATCAGGGGAATCTGGAACCTCAGGATCATCAGGATCTTCAGGACTAGACGGAGGTAGATATAAGGCTGATGGAAATGCATTTGATCCAACATTTAGCACCTTTATAACATTAGATCTATCCACTCTTGCAATAGATACAAATATTTATATTCTTTGTTATAAATCAGGAACATTAACAATAGACACTGGTCTTTCCTATACTGTTGGACAAAGTGCGGTTGTTGCTATAGATGGAAATAATTATTTCGTAGGAACAGTACAGGATTTTGAACAGTCTACAGGAAGAATAAACATTCAAGTTAAGCTTGTAAGCGGCGCAGGAAATATCAATTTTGGCCAAACTCTTTTATTAAATGTTTCAGGACCAGCAGGAACTTCTGGTACATCAGGATCAGCAGGGACAGCAGGAATTTCAGGTACATCCGGATCAGCAGGAACTAGTGGATCAAGTGGAAGTACAGGATCTTCAGGAACATCAGGTGCACAAGGAGCAGTAGGACCTCAAGGACCTGCTTCGGGTAGTTCAGGTACGTCAGGAACGGGTGCACAAGGATTTGATGGAAATCCAGGTAGCTCTGGTACATCAGGAACAGGTACACCAGGTACATCAGGAACATCTGGTATAACACCAAACACGTCAAAATATGCTTTTGGAGGTTCTACAACAACAACATCTGGACCACCCTCAGGAAAATTCTATTCAAATTCATCGGATCTTTTTAATTCAACAGTATTACAAATAAGTGTAGTTGATTTAAATTCCATTCCAAAGGGTGGATTTTTACAAAAGATTGGATCTGGGTCTATTTTACATCTATTTTATGGTAATATCGAAAACATATATCAATTAGATTCTACACCTGTTATTTCATCAAATACTAATTATTACACATTTAATGTTACACTTCTTGCAGGAAATACTCTTTCACCTGCTGTTGATGATCTGTACAATATTACATTTGATGTTGTTGGCTTAGCTGGTACTGCAGGAGGATCTGGCTCACAGGGAGCAACTGGATCTACTGGTGCTCAAGGAGCAGTAGGTGCTCAGGGATCAGGAGGAACAGGTTCTTCAGGAACATCCGGTGCACAAGGTCCACAGGGACCACAGGGTGCGCAAGGATCAGGAGGAACAGGATCTTCAGGAACATCTGGTGCACAAGGAGGAACAGGATCATCAGGAACATCAGGTGCACAAGGAGGAACAGGATCATCAGGAACATCAGGAGCACAAGGTCCGCAAGGACTGCAAGGAGCTCAGGGATCAGGAGGAACAGGTTCTTCTGGAACATCAGGAGAAGGTGGATCTTCAGGAACCTCTGGATCTTCGGGAACAAGCGGATCATCAGGAACATCTGGATCTTCAGGAACTGGAGGATCTTCAGGAACATCTGGATCTCACGGAACATCAGGATCTTCAGGAGCAGCAGGTGCTCAGGGCGGAACGGGATCTTCTGGAACATCAGGAGCACAGGGAGGGACAGGATCTTCAGGAACATCAGGTGCAGCAGGAGCTCAAGGAGCAGCAGGAGCCCAAGGATCGGGGGGAACAGGCTCTTCTGGAACATCCGGTGCACAAGGTCCACAGGGACTGCAGGGTGCTCAGGGATCAGGAGGAACAGGTTCTTCAGGAACATCTGGTGCTCAAGGAGGAACAGGTTCTTCAGGAACATCAGGTGCAGCAGGAGCTCAAGGAGCAGTAGGTGCTCAAGGATCAGGAGGAACAGGCTCTTCTGGAACATCAGGAGGTGCAGGATCTTCAGGAACATCTGGCGCTGTTGGATCTTCTGGAACATCAGGTGGTGCTGGATCATCTGGTACTTCTGGATCTACAGGAACATCAGGATCTTCAGGATCTACGGGAACATCAGGATCTTCAGGATCTACGGGAACATCAGGATCTACAGGAACATCTGGATCTTCTGGAACATCAGGTGGTGCTGGATCATCTGGTACTTCTGGATCTTCGGGAACATCGGGATCTTCAGGAACATCAGGAAGTACAGGATCTTCTGGAACATCGGGGAGTACAGGATCTTCAGGAACATCTGGATCTTCAGGAACATCTGGATCTACAGGAACATCCGGATCATCTGGTACTTCTGGATCTACAGGAACATCAGGATCTTCAGGATCTACAGGAACATCAGGATCTACTGGAACATCAGGGTCTTCTGGATCCATGGGTACTTCTGGATCATCAGGTCAATCCCCCCAATATTATGCTAATGCTACCACTGCTACTCTTGTTGACGTAGCAACCGCTACTGTTATAAATTTAACCAGTGTGACCCCTGCAATTGCAGGAACATTCTTAGGATACAGCTTAAATCAAAGCGTTATTGTGTCATCAACAACAGCGGGTAGTTACTTAATAGGAACTATTTCTACACCTTATAACTTAGGTGCACAGACAATGAGTGTAACTGTGACGGATAGGTTAGGATCAGGTTCATATACCACATGGCTAGTTAATCTAAATGGTGCTTCGGGTGGTGACGGTTCTTCTGGTACATCAGGCGCTGTTGGATCTTCGGGAACATCAGGTGCTGTTGGATCTTCTGGAACATCAGGATCTTCAGGAACAAGGGGATCTTCTGGTACATCAGGATCTTCTGGTACATCAGGGTCTACAGGTACATCAGGTTCTACAGGTACATCAGGTTCTACAGGTACATCAGGGTCTTCTGGAACATCAGGTGGTGCAGGATCTTCTGGAACATCAGGTGGTGCAGGATCTTCTGGAACATCAGGTGGTGCAGGATCTTCTGGAACATCAGGATCCTCAGGAACATCAGGATCCTCAGGAACATCAGGATCTTCTGGAACAAGGGGATCTTCTGGAACTTCAGGATCTACAGGAACATCAGGAGCTGATGGATCATCTGGAACATCAGGAGTTAATGGATCATCTGGCACATCAGGTTCTTCAGGAACATCTGGATCAACAGGAACATCAGGATCTTCTGGAACAAGGGGATCTTCAGGAACTTCAGGATCTACAGGAACATCAGGAAATGATGGATCATCGGGAACATCAGGTTCTAACGGGTCTTCTGGCTCAACTGGTTCATCGGGATCTTCAGGAACATCAGGAGCTCAAGGATTCACAGGAGGTACAGGACCTCAAGGATTTTCTGGATCTTCAGGAACATCGGGATCTTCAGGATCTTCAGGGACATCAGGATCTCACGGTACATCTGGATCTTCTGGAACATCTGGATCTTCTGGAACATCTGGATCTTCTGGAACAAGGGGTTCTTCTGGAACATCGGGATCTTCTGGATCTACAGGAACATCAGGAGCTGATGGATCTTCTGGAACATCAGGATCTACAGGAACATCAGGATCTTCAGGTACTTCAGGATCTGCTGGTACGTCTGGATCCTCAGGTACTTCAGGATCATCTGGAACAAGAGGATCTTCTGGAACATCGGGATCTACAGGTACATCAGGTACTTCTGGACAATCCCCACAATACCTAGCTAATGCAAATAGTACAGCTATTAACTTAGCAACAGTTGTCATACCTTTTACGATAGCTTTAACAGGGGTAATACCCCAGATAGCTGGAACGGTATTAGCTTATAGCGTAAATCAAAGCGTTCTGATTTCATCAGGAACCGCAGGCAATTATTTAATAGGATTAGTATCAGTAGCTTATGATTCTGTAGCTCAGACAATGAGCGTACTTGTAAATGATAAAGCAGGTACATTAACAAATGTTACGTCATGGACTGTAAATCTAAACGGTGCTTCTGGAGGTGACGGATCCTCAGGATCAGCTGGTACATCAGGAGCTCAGGGTGCTACAGGATCTTCAGGAACCTCAGGATCTTCAGGAACCTCAGGATCTTCAGGAACAAGAGGATCTTCAGGTACCTCAGGATCTTCAGGTACCTCAGGATCTTCAGGAACATCAGGATCTACAGGCTCATCAGGTTCATCAGGTACTTCAGGATCTGCTGGTACTTCGGGTAATCAAGGAGCTCAGGGTGTTTCAGGATCTTCTGGTACATCTGGAGCTACAGGATCATCAGGAACATCGGGTGCTGTTGGATCATCAGGAACATCAGGTGCTGTTGGATCATCAGGTACATCGGGATCGTCAGGAACAAGGGGATCCTCAGGAACTTCAGGTTCCTCTGGAACTTCAGGATCATCAGGATTAACAGGAGATAATGGATCATCAGGTACTTCAGGATCATCAGGTACTTCAGGATCTTCAGGAACAAGGGGATCTTCAGGAACTTCAGGAGGTGCAGGTTCTTCAGGAACATCAGGAAACGATGGCTCTTCAGGAACATCGGGATCTTCTGGAACATCGGGGTCTTCCGGAACAAGGGGATCATCAGGAACATCAGGAAATGATGGTTCTTCAGGTACATCGGGATCTTCCGGAACATCAGGATCTTCAGGAACAAGGGGATCTTCAGGAACATCAGGAAATGATGGATCTTCGGGAACATCTGGATCCAGCGGATTACAAGGTGCTCAGGGATTTAATGGGTCGTCAGGTACTTCAGGATCATCAGGTACTTCAGGATCATCAGGTACTTCAGGATCTTCAGGAACAAGGGGATCTTCAGGAACTTCAGGATCATCAGGAACATCGGGAAATGATGGCTCTTCAGGAACATCAGGAAATGATGGTTCTTCAGGAACATCAGGATCATCAGGAACGAGGGGATCATCAGGAACATCTGGATCTTCAGGAACATCGGGAAATGATGGATCTTCAGGAACATCGGGATCATCAGGTACAAGAGGATCTTCAGGTACATCAGGTGTTCAAGGAGCACAAGGAGCTCAGGGCGTATCCGGAGGTGGATCATCAGGTACATCAGGATTATCAGGTACATCAGGAACTGGATTTAGCACAATATCAAATCCTG
>Ga0214921_10000423_pt1 | contig 79692 bp, 75 predicted proteins | sample LL1505_MetaG_FD_177992 | JGI IMG/M metagenome (GOLD analysis project Ga0214921, IMG submission 177992) | Freshwater microbial communities from Lake Lanier, Atlanta, Georgia, United States - LL-1505 | ecosystem: Environmental > Aquatic > Freshwater > Lake | place: USA: Georgia | collected... | reverse complement strand
GGACGCATTCAATGCCGCTGCGGGCTCAGGGGGCGATGTGTTGGTGGGGGTGGGTGATGCGGTCATATGGTTCAGCTTGAGCCTTGATTGTCTCTGATTCCGGAGGGGTTGAGCAGGCAGCTGAAGGCGGCTTCCTCATACTGGGGTACCAGAAATCGTTCAGCCGCCTTCAGCTGCCTGCTCAACTTCGCAATTTGAATACCCTACACAAAGAAATCTATGCCCGTTAGGCTTCGGCCTCCCGACAATTTTTCATTTTTAACGTTAATATTCGTCCGTTCAGATTTTTAGCAACCTCATTGGAAATTTTATGAAACAAACCAATCGTCGCGTTTTCATGATGCAAGTGGCTTTGGGCGGTACAGCCTTGGCAGCACAACAAGCCATGGCTCAAGCCATGGTGAACGAAAAAGACCCACAAGCGACTGCGCTGGGTTATGCCGCAGACACCACCAAAGTTGATGCGAAGAAATTCCCTAAGCACGCTGCCGCACAAAAATGCAGCAACTGCGCTTTGTACCAAGGCAAAGCCACCGACGCGGCTGGCGGTTGCCCCTTGTTTGCTGGCAAGCAAGTGGCCGGCAATGGCTGGTGCTCTGCTTACGCCAAGAAGGGCTAATGCCTTCTCAGCGTGAGCGTTTTGAACGACCGCGCTGAATTTCTCCAAGCGCCGCTTCAAGGCTTCAAAAACATTTGTTTGACAGCCTCGCGGGCCTTGACTCTGAGCGGCTCTTCTGTGTGATTCAACTCACGCAGAGGGCCGTTCAGCATTTTCTTCATCATGCCCACCGAAAGCGACTCTAAGACGCTTTCAATGCTCTGGCCTTTGTCGAGCAATTTGCGCGCGCGCACCACTTCGGCCTGTCGCCAAGCATCCGCTTGGTAATTCAACTCTTGAATCAAGGGCACATCCCTGCGCTGAGCCAGCCAGGTCATGAATTTTTGCACGCCATCGTCAATGATCACTTCAGCGTCGACCACCGCAGCTTGCCTGTGCACTTGGCCGCTGTTGATCACTTCGGTCAGATCGTCCACGGTGTACAGGTACACATCGCGAAGGTCTTTGACCTCAGGCTCGATGTCACGCGGCACCGCTAAATCGACCATGAAGATGGGTTTGTTTTTTCTGGTGCGCAAAGCACTTTTAACGGCACCTAGGCCAATCAAAGGCAAGGTGCTGGCAGTGCAACTGATGACGATGTCAAACTCGTGCAAGCGCTTGGGTAAATCTGCCAAGGAGATGCTTCTGCCTCCGTGAACTTGCGCCAGCAGGTCGGCTCTTTCAGCCGATCGGTTGGCTATCGTGATGGTTTTCGGCGACTTGGCTGCAAAGTGGGCCACGCACAACTCAATCATTTCGCCGGCACCCACAAACAAAATATTGGTTTCTTTGATGTTCTCAAAAATTCGGCTTGCCAAGCGAACGGCAGCAGCAGCCATGCTGATGGAGTGCGCGCCAATTTCTGTGGTACTTCTGACTTCCTTGGCCACTGCAAAGGAGCGCTGAAACAATTGGTTGAGCGTGGTGCCCAAGGCACCCGAGTCGCTGGCCGTGCGCACGGCTTCTTTGAGTTGTCCCAAAATTTGCGACTCGCCCAAGACCATCGAGTCTAGGCCACTGGCAACTCGAAACGCATGTCGCGCCGATGCATCGCCTTCAAATCGATAGGTGTGTCTGGCCAAAATATCGACTTGTGTTTTGCCTGCATCTGCCAACCAACTCAGTGTTTGAGGTATTTGAACCTCATCACCTGCACAGTAAATTTCTGTTCGATTGCAAGTGGACAAAATAGCCACTTCCTTGTGTGTGCTAAAACTTTGGCGCAAACCTTTCAACGACTGATCCAAACGCTCAGAGGCAAACGCAAAGCGTTCGCGCAAATCAATGGGCGCCGTTTTGTGATTCAGCCCTAAGGTCCAAACAGCCATTTAGCCCACCGCCCTCAAAACGGGTGCTGACTTCAAATCGGGCCAGCATTCTTCAATGCGTTTTTGAATGCCTGGCGCAGTCAAGCCGTATTGCTGCATCAACTTTTGCGGGTCGCCATGCTCCGTGAATTCGTCTTCAAAGCCGACCACCAACACCGGCATGGCAATGCCCATGTCTTGCAAGGCCTCCATGACTGCAGAGCCTGCACCGCCCTTGCGAGTGGCATCTTCCAAGGTCACCAAGCGATCGTGTGAGAGCGCAATTTGCTTCAATGTTTCAACGTCCAAGGGCTTGGCCCAACGCATGTTGACCACCGTGGCATTCATACCCTCCGCCACTTTGAGTGCTTCGTACAACAGCGGACCAAATGCAAGCAAGGCCACGCCATGGCCTTGGCGCCTGATTTCAGCCTTGGCAAAAGGCAAGGTCTGTAAGTCAGTCCCCACTTTCGATCCTATACCAGCACCTCTGGGGTAACGAACTGTGACTGCATGGTCCTGAGCATAGGCGGTGCTGAGCAACTGCCGACACTCTGCCTCGTCGGCGGGGCAAGCAATGCTCATGTTGGGGATGCATCGGGTGAAAGCAATGTCGTACATGCCAGCATGTGTGGGGCCATCTGCACCCACCAAACCCGCCCGATCGAGCGCAAACACCACTGGCAAGTTTTGCAAGGCCACATCGTGAATCAGTTGATCGTAGGCGCGTTGCAAAAAGGTTGAGTAAATGGCCACGACCGGCTTCAAGCCTTCGCAGGCCATGCCCGCGGCAAAGGTCACCGCGTGTTGTTCTGCAATGCCCACATCATGATAGCGATGGGGGTATTGTTGACTGAAGCCCACCATGCCCGAGCCTTCGCGCATGGCGGGCGTGATGCCCACCAAGCGCTCATCCACAGCGGCCATGTCGCAGAGCCATTGGCCAAAAATTTGGGTGAACGTTGGTTTTGGCGGTACAGGGGGTGATGCACTCACAATGCCGACAACAGGGTCAAATTTGCTGGGGCCGTGGTAGGCCACAGGATCGGCTTCAGCTCTTGCATAGCCCTTGCCTTTGCGCGTGACCACATGCAAAAACTGCGGGCCTGGTTTGTTGTACAAGCCCTTCAAGGTATCGACCATTGCATCCAAGTCGTGGCCATCCACGGGGCCGGTGTACTCAAAGCCCAAATTTTCAAACATGGTTTGAGGTTGGATGAAGCTCTGTGTTTGCTGCTCAATCATTTGCGCCAAGGCATACAAAGGTGGCGCATTTTTCAGCACTTGTTTGCCAATTTTTTTGGCATCCGCATAAAAGCGGCCACTCATCAATTCATGCAAATAATGGTTCAAAGCGCCAACTGGCGGGCTGATCGACATGTCGTTGTCGTTCAAGATGACCAGCAAGTTGCAATCGCTTGCGCCGGCATTGTTCAAGGCTTCGTAGGCCATGCCAGCTGTGAGCGCGCCATCACCAATGATGGCCACTGCTTTGCGGCGACTGCCCATTTGTTTGGCGGCCATGGCCATGCCAAAGGCAGCCGAGATGCTGGTGGACGAGTGCGCAGTGCCAAAGGCGTCGTAAATACTTTCTTCTCGTCGCGGAAAGCCACTCAATCCGCCAATTTGGCGCATGCTGGCCATCTGCTCGTTTCGGCCAGTCAACATTTTGTGAGGGTAGGTTTGATGGCCCACGTCCCAGACCAATCGGTCTTCGGGGGTGTTGAAAACGTAGTGCAGCGCCACCGTGAGTTCCACGGTACCCAAGTTGGAGCTGAAATGCCCACCCGTTTGCGAAACGGACTGAATTAAACGCTCGCGCAACTCTGCGGCCAAGGGAGCCAAGTTGTCACGCGACAGTTTTCTAAGCTGTGCTGGGGATTGAATCCAATCGAGCAGGGCCTTCATCTTTTGCCTCAATATCTGTTCTTGGATGGATAATTTAACTGGATTTGACAAAACGTCAAGTTAAATTGACACTTTGCATAATTTTTTAAGTTGACACTTTGTCATTCGGCCCGTTTTAACCTGAATTGTGAATCTGATGTCATTGACCTTTCCCTTCTCTGCCATTGTTGGCCAAGACGATATGAAGATGGCCATCATGCTGACGGCCATCGACCCCAGCATCGGAGGCGTTTTGGTGTTGGGTGACCGCGGTACTGGCAAATCAACTGCCGTCAGGGCCTTGGCGGCCTTGCTGCCCAAAATGCGAGCTGTCATAGCTTGCCCCTATGGTTGCGACCCGGACAACGCCAAATGCCCAAACTGTGTGGCCCATGCAACAGCGGGCCGCAAAACTGAAAGTTCAAAAAAAACCAGCCATTGGGTCTCAGTGCCCGTTGTTGACCTGCCGCTGGGGGCCACGGAAGATCGGGTGGTGGGCGCTTTGGATTTGGAGCGTGCCTTGTCTCAAGGCATTAAAGCTTTCGAGCCTGGCCTGCTGGCGCGAGCCAACCGAGGCTACCTGTACATCGATGAGGTCAATTTGCTGGAAGACCATTTGGTCGACCTTCTGATCGACGTCGCCGCCTCGGGCGAAAACGTGGTGGAGCGGGAAGGCTTGAGTGTTCGCCACCCAGCGCGCTTTGTTCTGATTGGCAGCGGCAATCCTGAGGAGGGTGAATTAAGACCTCAATTGTTGGATCGCTTTGGCTTGTCCGTGGAGGTTAAAACCCCAGACTTGCTGGCGCAGCGCGTGGAAGTCGTCAAGCGCCGCGATGCCTTCGAGCAAAGTCCGCAAGCATTTACCGAGCATTGGAAAAAAGAAGACGACCGTGTGAGGCGGAGCATTGTGGCGGCCAAAAAACGTTTGCCCGATGTGGCCATACCCGATGAAGCCAGAGAGTTTGCGGCCCAGCTGTGTATGAGTTTGGGCACCGATGGTTTGCGCGGGGACCTCACACTGGTTCGTGCAGCTCGGGCTGAGGCCGCATTACAAGGTGCACGCAAAGTAGAACGTGCCCACCTGATTCGCGTGGCGCCCTCTGCGCTTCGCCATCGCCTCCGCCGAAACCCCCTTGATGATTCAGGCTCCTCGACACGCGTTGAAAGAGCTCTGGCAGAGCTGACGGCCCCGAAGCCCGACGCATTCAACAGCTAGACAGGCAAGGTCCTCGAACACACTTTATGCAAGGCGACGCAGCCACCATTGCCGCACTTTTTGCCGTCGACCCCGTGGGTCTTGGTGGTGTGGCTGTTCGCGCGCCTGCCTGCGACAACCGCGACCAGTGGCTGGCCCTTTTAAAAAGCCTGCTGCCAGCGCAAACACCGCTTCGGCGGGTGCCACTGAACATCAATGACACCGCCTTGTTGGGTGGCCTTGACCTCGGTGCCACACTGCAAGCGGGCAAGCCCATGGCCCTCCAAGGTTTGCTGTCGCAAGCCGATGGCGGCGTGTTGGTATTGGCCATGGCCGAGCGCATGAGCTTGTCCTCAGCCGCTCGCTTTGGCCATGTGCTCGACACGGGTGTGGTGGCTTTGCAACGTGACGGCTTGGACACCTCTGCCAAAGCCAAATTAGGTTTGGTAGCCCTGGACGAAGGCGCCAGCGACGATGAACAAATGCCGGCTGGCTTGGCGGATCGATTGGCCTTTCGCTTGCTCATGGGTGCGCAAGATGCAGGCGAAGAAGGTCCAGAATGGACAGCACAAGAGGTGTTGAGTGCTCGCCAGCGTCTGCCTCGAGTCACCATGGACGATGAAGCGGTGCAAGCGCTTTGTGCTGCGGCTTTGGCCTTGGGCATTGACTCTCTGAGAGCCAGTGTGTTTGCGGTGCGCGTGGCGCGGGCCGCGGCGGCGCTCGCAGGCAGCGATACCGTCGAAGAAGAGCATACGGGTGTCGCTGCGCGTTTGGTCCTTGCGCCCAGGGCAAGCAGACTGCCGCCTGCACCAGAACCAGAGAATGAAACGCCAGACTCACCTGAAGACACGGAACAGCAGCCCGAACAATCCACATCAGAGCCACAAGAGGCACAGCAACAAAACGAGTCCAATGCGGACGACGAGCCATCTGACACGAAGGACGAAGCGCCAAGCCTGCCTGAAAATTTGGCAGACTTGGTACTGGCAGCAGCACAAGCCGCTATCCCTGATGGTCTCTTGGCCAGTTTGAAAATAGGCAAACTCCAGCGCGCCAAAACACCGACCTCCGGCAGCGCTGGCGCGCTGCAAAAAAATGCTTTGCGCGGCCGACCCGTTGGTGCGCGCAAAGGCGAGCCACGTGCTGGGCAGCGCATCAATGTGCTTGAAACACTCAGAGCAGCTGCGCCTTGGCAAAGACTGCGGCAGCGCCAGATCGCCCCAACAGATGGCCAAAAACCACGCATTGTGGTGCGAAAAGAAGACTTTCATGTCACACGCTTTCGTCAATCGGGTCAGACCACCACTGTGTTTGTGGTGGATGCTTCTGGCTCATCGGCACTCAACCGTTTGGCCGAGGCCAAGGGTGCTGTGGAGTTGTTGTTGGCCGACTGCTATGTGCGACGTGACAGCGTGGCAGTCCTTGCATTCAGAGGTCAAAGTGCAGAGTTGATTTTGCCGCCCACGCGATCGTTGGCGCGCGCCAAAAGAAGCTTGGCCGGCTTGCCGGGTGGCGGTGGAACGCCACTGGCCCATGCCATTGATGCATCGATGTTGTTGGCCGACCAGCTCAGAAAAAAAGGCGAGACACCCATCGTGGTGTTGCTCACCGATGGCAAAGGCAATATTGCAAGAGATGGGCGCCCAGGTCGCGCTCAAGCTGCCACGGACGCTCTGGCGGCCGCCACAGAAATGCGCTTAAGAGGCTTCAGCACTTTGCTGGTGGACACATCACCGCAAGCTCAAGACGCCGCCAAACATCTAGCGAATGCCATGGGCGCTCACTACCTGGCTTTGCCTTATGCCGGCGCCAACGCCTTAAACCAAGCGGTTCGCGAAGTGGCAGGCCGTTCATGAATCGAAGTCGAATGTGACACAAAGCAAAGCTTTAAATTGGGACACCGATGGTCTTCACTGGCCTTTGCGTGAGCTTTCGAGCTTCATAGAAACACCTCAGCTGCGCTGGCATGTGCAGTGGGCCAAGCACCCTCATCCGAAAGCATCGAGCATCTTGCTGTTGCATGGCACAGGCGCTTCAACCCATTCATGGCGCAAGCTCATCCCCCTGCTCAGCGACAACTACAGCGTGATCGCGATCGATTTTCCGGGGCATGGCTTTACATCCATGCCCAGGGCGACCGACGTGGGTACTTTGTTTTCGATTCCTGGCATGGCAGCAGGCGTTGCGGCTTTGTTGACGCAAATGCAGATCAAGCCCGACATGGTTGTGGGTCACTCCGCCGGGGCTGCCGTGGCATGCATGCTGTCTCTTAACGGGCATGTTCGGCCGAATCGCTTGGTCTCTTTGAACGGGGCTTTGCTGCCCTTGGATGGTGTGGCGGGGCAATTTTTTTCACCCATGGCCAAGGTGTTGACCAAGGCGCCATGGGTGCCAGAGTTGTTTGCATGGCAAGCGGCACGGCCCTCTGTGTTGCACAAGCTGTTGGAGGGGACAGGCTCAAAGCTCGATGCCGAGGGGACAAGTCTCTACAAAACCCTCATCAGCAACCCGTCCCATGCTCAAGCCGCGCTTTACATGATGGCGCATTGGGATTTGCACACCTTCTGGGAGCGATTTCGCACGCTGCAAGACCCGCTGTCACTGATTGTTGGCTCGCAAGACTGGATCGTGCCGCCGTCTGCGGCCTATCGCGTGGCCGAAACACTGACGCACCTGCGTCCTCAAGACATCATTTCACTGCCCAACTTGGGCCACCTCGCGCATGAAGAACAAGCACAGTGGGTAGCCAATGTGATCTGGCCCATGGGCCAAGCTTCTGCCAGCGTGGTTTGAATTTAATTCACAAAACCTAGGCAACTACGGTTGACAGACCCATCCCTTGTGTCTATATTGATTGACACATTTAACTGACAAGCAGAATTGTCACTTGCGAATGATTTCACCATCCATTGGAGACAGCAGCATGAAGGCAATCACGAAAATTGAGAAATGTTTGGCCATGGCCTTGGAGGCTGCAGAAGATCCCAATTGCCCCCCTAAATTGGCCGGCGCAGTTCGTCATGCTGTGTTTCCAGGTGGTGCTCGTATTCGGCCCCAATTGGCCTTGGCCGTCGCTCAGGCTTGTGGCATGGACGATCCCCGCTTAAGCGAAGGTGTTGCCGTGGCCATTGAACTCATGCACTGCGCCTCATTGGTTCACGATGACCTGCCTTGTTTTGACGATGCCAAAACGCGCCGCGGCCGAGCCTCTGTGCATTTCGCTTATGGCGAACCTCTGGCCGTGTTAACAGGCGACGCCTTGATTGTGTTGGCCTTCCAAACACTGGCAGCTGCAGCCAGCCAATCACCGCTTCGATTGCCCGCATTGATGCAAATCATTGCCTCTTGTGTGGGCATGCCTTCAGGCATTGTGGCGGGTCAAGCCTGGGAATCAGAGTCGCGTGTTTCCCTCATGCAATACCAGCGCGCCAAAACAGGCGCCCTGTTTGTGGCAGCAACCAGTGCTGGCGCTTTGAGTGCAGGCGCTGACCCCAAGCAGTGGCAGGCGCTGGGAGACTGTTTGGGCGAGGCGTACCAAATTGCAGACGATATCCGCGATGTGATGGGTCAAGCCGATCTGTTGGGCAAACCCGTTGGCCAGGACGCTCAGCACGACAGGCCCAATGCCATTGCCAATTTGGGACTGTCGGGTGCCATTGACCATTTTGAGTCGCTCATTCGAACCGCTTCTGAATCTATTCCAGAAGGGCCGAATGCCCAGTCCATGCGCGCCTTGGTCATGCACGAGTCTGAGCGTTTGGTACCGCGCGAAGCTTGCAATGCTTACCGGGACAACAGCACGACAGAGAGCAAGCTGGAACAGTGCAACAAAAGCATTTCGAATTAAGACGCCTCTGCCCCTGCGCATGTCACTCACGTTAATTTCTTCCACACACGGAACGCCCACATGAAAACGCTGGACTTGGCTTCCCCCTCACAGCGCGAGGGCCGCAAAACACCTTGGCTAGATTCAATGCACGCGGTGTGGGACCGCTTGATGACCAGCACCTCTTTGTACCGTTGGAGTGTTTCAAATCCGCTCACCCGTTGGATCACACAGCGCCGCGCACGCCAAGTGTTTGACCTGATGGCTGGCTTTGTTTATTCACAAGTCTTGCTGGCGTGTGTTCGTTTGCGTATTTTAGAAACCGTTGCCGAGCGCCCACGTTCCCTTGAAGAATTGGCCCAATTGACCAACCTGCCTGTCGCTGGCTTACAGCGCCTGCTGCAATCGGCGCTGGCCTTGCGCTTGCTAGATTTGCGCAGCGAAGGCCGCTATGGCTTAGGCGCATTGGGCGCACCGGTGGCGGGCCATGTTGGCATCCGCGCCATGATTGAACACCACGCCGTTTTGTACCAAGACATGCAAGATCCTGTGGCCATGCTCAAAGGCACAGAGCAACCAGGCGCCATGTCGCAATATTGGCCTTACACCATTGAAGAGCAAAACGCGCAACGCGAAGCCTCGAATGCAGCCCAAGCTGAAAAGTTTGCACGGTATTCCAACCTCATGTCAGCGTCGCAGCCCTTTGTCGTCGACGAAATATTTGCCAGTTATTCTTTTGCTGAGCACCGCTGCGTGCTCGACGTGGGCGGTGGCCAAGGCACCTTTTTAGGGCGCTTGGCACAACATGCCAAGCATTTGCAATTGCACTTGTTTGATTTGCCAGAAGTGGCCGCACTGGCCAGAGCTAACTTTGAGCGCTTGGGCATTGCAGACCGAGCCCACGCCAAACCTGGCAGCTTTTTAGAAGACGACCTGCCACGTGGTGCCGACTTGGTGACGCTCATTCGTGTGGCACATGACCACCCTGACGCCGATGTGAAAACAGCTTTGCGCGCCATCTATGAAGCGCTGCCTGTAGGCGGCACTTTGCTGTTGGCCGAGCCCATGGCGCAAGAAGCCGACGAAGCCCCCCAAGGCGACGCTTATTTCCATTTTTATTTGCTGGCCATGGGCGCTGGCAGGTTGCGCACAGCGAGAGAGCTGATGGCCATGATGAAAGAAGCAGGCTTTTCAAATTTAGAACTTGTCCCCAATCCCATGCCCTTGCAAACACAGATTTTGGTGGGCCGAAAATCTCAGGGTTTACCCTTGTAAGTGAATTTATTTGTAAATAATTGTTGACACAAGTCAGTGTAAGAGTAAATATACATTCATGCATTCCACCGCTATTGTTTTTCAGCAACCCAAGTCATTGGCCTTGGCAGCCTTGACGCTGCCTGAAATGGGCTCGACAGACGTCAAAGTCGAGGTCGAGTTCAGTGGCATCAGCACGGGTACAGAGCGGTTGCTGTGGGACGGCACCATGCCTGCCTTCCCCGGCATGGGCTACCCTTTGGTGCCAGGCTATGAAACCGTTGGCCGTGTGGTCGATGCGGGTGATCAAGCTACATTGAAAGTGGGCACACGGGTTTACATCCCAGGCTCACAATGTTTTCAAGAGGCCAAAAATTTGTTTGGTGGCTCTGCCTCCAAATTGGTGGTGCCTTCTGCTCGCGCTTTGCCCATCCAAGAAAGCTTGGCCGATCAAGGTGTTCTGTTTGCATTGGCCGCCACTGCTTATCACGCTCACAGTGGGCCTGGCACCCAGCAACCCGATTTGATTGTGGGTCACGGTGTTTTGGGTCGCATGATTGCCCGACTCGCTGTGTTGGCCGGTGCTCATCCCGTGGTTTGGGAAAACAACCCCGCTCGCCGCACGGGTGCTGTGGGCTACGAGGTCATTGACCCGAGCACAGACACCCGCAAAAACTACAAATGCATTTGTGATGTCAGTGGCGTCAGCTCACTTCTGGATGATCTCATTGGCCGCTTGGCGCCAGGTGGCGAAGTGGTGCTGGCTGGTTTTTACGACACACCGCTTTCCTTTGTTTTCCCACCGGCCTTCATGCGTGAAGCACGCATTCGGGTAGCAGCGCAGTGGTCACCCCCCGACCTGGCCGCAGTCATTGCCTTGGCTGGCGATGGCCGTTTGTCCCTAGATGGCTTGATCACGCATCACCAAGATGCAACACAAGCCGACACCGCATACCGCACCGCTTTTGGCGATGCCGATTGTTTAAAGATGGTTCTTGATTGGAGACAAGTCGTATGAGCTCGAGTTCAATTCCTTCTGTAGCCCCCGTGAATTTCATGCGCGATATTTTGCGCACTGAAGCGGCCGTTGAACCCTCCCCTGTGTCCACCTCAGAGGTCACCAAAGAAACTCAGATCATTGCCATTTATGGCAAAGGCGGCATTGGCAAAAGCTTCACGCTGGCCAACCTCAGTTACATGATGGCGCAGCAAGGCAAAAAGGTTTTGCTCATCGGTTGCGACCCCAAAAGCGACACCACCAGTTTGTTGTTTGGTGGCCGCGCCTGCCCCACCATCATTGAAACGTCTTCCAAGAAAAAACTGGCCGGTGAAGCGGTTGCCATCGGCGACGTTTGCTTCAAGCGCGATGGTGTTTATGCCATGGAATTGGGCGGCCCTGAAGTGGGGCGCGGCTGCGGTGGTCGCGGCATCATTCACGGCTTTGAATTGCTCGAAAAGCTCGGCTTCCATGAGTGGGGCTTTGACTATGTGCTGCTCGACTTCCTAGGCGATGTGGTGTGCGGCGGCTTCGGTTTGCCCATTGCCCGCGACATGTGCCAAAAAGTGATTGTGGTGGCCAGCAACGATTTGCAGTCCCTGTATGTGGCCAACAACGTGTGCTCTGCGGTTGAATACTTCCGAAAATTGGGCGGCAATGTGGGCGTGGCCGGCATGGTCATTAACCGCGACGACGGCACCGGTGAGGCTGCCAACTTTGCCACCAAAGTGGGCATCCCTGTGTTGTCCACCATTCCTGCCAATGAAGACATTCGCAGAAAGAGCGCCAGCTACGAAATCATTGGCCGCCCCGACTCTGTCTGGGGCCCCATGTTTGCCGAGTTGGCTGCCAATGTGGCCACATCCGTGCCCATTCGCCCCAACCCCATGACACAAGACCAGTTGCTGGGCTTGTTTGCAGCTTCAGCTGTCGGACGCGATGTGGTGCTCGAGCCTGCAACCCAATTTGACATGTGCGGCAAGACTGACACCAGCAAGCCCACCCTTGAAGTTGTGTACGACGAAGTCTGACACCATGAGCAAAACGATTCCCATCGTCCCAGCCTCAGAAGCACCTGCAGGCATGAGCACCACCATCGAGGGTGATGGCATGGGCTGTCACTCGGGTGGTGAAAAAATGCTGGCTGCCGCCAAGGCATCAGGCAAGTCTGAAGTGCTGGCGCAATATGCCAAAGACTACCCAGTAGACCCCAAAGCAGGTCCACACGATCAACCGCAAAGCATGTGCCCTGCGTTTGGTTCATTGCGTGTCGGCTTGCGCATGCGCCGCACTGCCACCATTTTGTCGGGCTCTGCATGCTGTGTGTATGGCTTGACTTTCACATCGCATTTTTATGGCGCTCGCCGCAGTGTGGGCTACGTGCCTTTCAACTCTGAGTCACTGGTCACTGGCAAGTTGTTCGAGGACATTCGCGAGTCTGTTTACGACCAAGCCGATCCCGAAAAATACGACGCCATTGTGATCATCAATTTGTGCGTACCGACAGCGAGTGGTGTGCCATTGCAGTTGCTGCCCAAAGAGATCAACGGCGTTCGCATCATTGGCATCGATGTGCCAGGTTTTGGCATACCCACACACGCAGAAGCCAAAGATGTGTTGGCCGGCGCCATGCTGAAATATGCGCGCGAAGAAATTTTGGCAGGTCCCGTACAGGCACCCCGTACTGGCCGTTCTGACAAGCCTACCATCACCATGATTGGTGAAATGTTCCCCGCCGACCCCATCATCATTGGCCGCATGCTCGAGCCGATGGGACTTGCAGCGGGCCCCGTCGTGCCCACACGCGAGTGGCGCGAACTTTATGCAGCGCTCGATTGCGCAGCCGTAGCGGCCATTCATCCGTTTTACACCGCCAGCATTCGGGAGTTTGAATCGGCAGGTCGTCCCATTGTGGGTTCGGCCCCAGTGGGCCATGATGGCACTGAAGCTTGGTTGCAAGCCATCGGCAATGCAGCCAATGTGCCCCAAGCCAAAATTGACATGGTGAAAAACATCATGCTGGGCGCCATCAAGGGCGGTTTGGCCAAGTCACCCATCAAAGGCCGAATCACCCTCAGTGGCTACGAAGGTTCTGAGTTGTTGGTGGCCCGTTTGTTGGTTGAGAGCGGCGCTGATTTGCGTTATGTGGGAACGGCCTGCCCTCGCACACCCTGGAGCGCACCTGATTGTGAATGGCTTGAAGCCCATGGTGTTCACGTTCAATACCGCGCTTCGCTTGAGCAAGATTTAGCGGCCATGCACGAGTGGAAGCCCGACTTGACCATTGGCACCACACCGGTGGTGCAAGCGGCCAAAGAGCTCAGCATTCCAAGCTTGTATTTCACCAACCTCATTTCTGCTCGCCCCTTAATGGGTCCTGCAGGCGCAGGTTCTTTGGCACAAGTGATCAATTCAGCCATTGCCAACAAGTCGCGCTTCGATGAGATGAAAGCCTTCTTTGGCAGCGCAGGCAGCGGTCATGCGGCGGGTGTGTGGGAAGCCTCTCATGGTGTACCGCAAAACCGGCCTGAGTTTGAAGCTGAAACACGCAGACAGCTTGAGAAGCAAGCGAAAAAACGCAAAGCGGAGGCCATGATCTGATGCTAGTTCTTGACCACGATCGCGCGGGTGGCTATTGGGGAGCGGTGTATGTCTTCACCGCCATCAAAGGCTTGCAAGTTGTCATTGACGGCCCAGTGGGTTGCGAGAACTTGCCTGTGACTTCGGTCTTGCATTACACCGATGCTCTGCCCCCACATGAATTGCCCATTGTGGTCACAGGACTGGCAGAAGAACAATTAGGCCGCGAAGGCACAGAGGGTGCCATGCGACGTGCGCACGCCACGCTCAATCCCGACCTGCCCTCCGTGGTGGTCACAGGCTCCATTGCAGAAATGATTGGTGGTGGTGTCACGCCCGAAGGCACCAACCTGCAGCGTTTTTTACCGCGCACCATTGACGAAGATCAGTGGCAATGTGCCAACCGCGCCATGTACTGGCTGTGGCAGCAATACGGCATGAAGCATGTGCCTAAGCGTGAGCGCAAAGAGGGCGAGCGTCCTCGCGTGAACATCATTGGACCCAGCTACGGCACCTTCAACTCTCCCAGCGACTTGGCTGAAATTCGCCGCTTGGTGCAAGGCATTGGCGCCGACGTCAACATGGTCTTTCCGTTGGGTTCGCACTTGGCCGACGTGTCGCGTTTGGTCGAAGCCGATGTGAACATTTGCATGTACCGAGAATTTGGCCGCATGCTTTGCGAAGCTCTAGAGCGCCCCTATTTGCAAGCGCCCATTGGCTTGCACAGCACCACCAAATTTTTGCGCTCTTTGGGCGAGTTGCTGGGCCTCGATCCCGAGCCCTTCATCGAAAGAGAAAAGCACAGCACCATCAAACCCATCTGGGATTTGTGGCGCTCTGTCACGCAAGATTTTTTTGGCACCGCCAACTTTGGTGTGGTGGCCAACGAAACCTACACCCGCGGCATTCGTCATTTCTTAGAAGACGAAATGGGCCTGCCTTGCAACTTTGCCATCTCGCGCATCGCGGGTGCCAAAACTGACAATGCCGAAGTGCGCAAACTGGTGACCGAAAAAACCCCCCTCATTTTGTACGGCAGCTACAACGAGCGCATCTACTTGGCCGAGTGCGGTGGTGGCGGCATGATGAAAACCAGTTTCATACCGGCCAGTTTTCCATTGCCCATCATTCGGCGCCACACCGGCACGCCCTTCATGGGCTATGCCGGTGCCACTTACATCATTCAAGAGTTTTGCAACGGGCTGTTCGATGCGCTTTTCCACATCCTGCCATTGGGCACGGAGATGGACAAGATCGAAGGCACCTTGGGGCGCTCTGCGCCCAACACCACCGTGCCATGGGAGCCAGAAGCACAAGACCGATTAGAAGCTTTGTTGGAACAACAACCCGTGCTGGTTCGAATTTCAGCAGCCAAGCGAATGCGCGATCAAGCAGAGCGAGATGCACGGGAAACCGGCCGCTCTCATGTAGAAGCAGAAAGATTCACAGAATTGTTCGGAAAAGCAAATGAAGGCGCACATGCATGAAAGATGTGCGCCTGAATTTGCTGGACCGTCCAATCCTTCGGCCTGGCCGAAGGTCCACCTGTTGCGGTGTCAAAGCCACAACAGTTCATTCTGAGCTCGAAAGAGTTCAGGGAGTCGCCGAAAGGCATTTTGAGAGAGGCACAAACTATGACTGATGCAGCTAACCCTTCAGGGCTGACAGACGAAGAAGCCCAAGAGTTTCACCAGTACTTCATCCAGGGCTACCTGATGTGGGCTGTGGGAGCTTTCTTCGCCCACAGCTTGGTGTGGATCTGGCGTCCCTGGTTCTAAAAAAACCATTCAACGGAGATAAATATGACTCACCCGAACGATCGCATGACGACGGATCAAGCTCATGACCATTTTGATGGCTATGGGATTACTTTTGTTTTGTTATTTTTAGTGTTCATGGTACTCGCTGTGGCGGGACAGTTGCTGGTCCTTGACTGGCGTAGCTGGCTTCCTGGCGCAGAAGGTTCAACGAGCACTTTGAACGGCGTGAAGTCCTCTGTCTATACCGTTATTTCTCAATTGAGTTAAGAAAGGAAATTACTATGTGGCGCATGTGGCGTGTAATAGACCCTCGCAAGGCAATTGTTCTCACAGGACTGATGATTGCTTTCATTTCAACATCGATTCACCTGATTCAAATCAGCGGCGATCGGTACAACATCAACAGCTGGCATCCCGATACGGCCAAGGCCGCAGCGGCGAAAGCACAGCCACAAAATGCGGCTCTGCCGCAAAAATAAGGACCACTGGTCTTTATGTCGACAGACGCACCTCGCTCAATTCATTTGAACGATGCGTCTGTCCTTTTGTTTTTTAATTTGAAGCCTACAAGACCTCACAAACAGTCAATCGGTCGGAGGATGCAACTATGTCCATGCTGAGTTTTGAACGCCAATACCGCGTACGCGGCGGCACACTTTTTGGGGGCGACCTGTTTGATTTTTGGGTCGGTCCTTTCTATGTCGGATTTTTTGGAATCACGACATTGTTTTTTGTCCTCACGGGCACCACCATGATTTTGTGGGGCGCAGCAATGGGCCCTACTTGGAATGTTTGGCAAATTAACATTGCGCCACCTGACATCTCTTATGGCTTGCGCTTTGCGCCCATGATGGAAGGTGGCCTCTGGCAACTGATCACCGTCTGTGCCATTGGCTCGTTTGTGTCGTGGGCATTGCGAGAGGTTGAAATTGCCCGCAAGTTGGGAATGGGATTGCACGTCCCAGTGGCTTTCGGCATGGCCATTCTTGCATATGTCAGTTTGCAAGTGATTCGTCCTGTGCTGATGGGTGCTTGGGGTCATGCGTTCCCCTACGGCATCTACAGTCACCTCGACTGGATCAGCAACACGGCTTATCAGTACTTGCACTTTCACTACAACCCGTGGCACATGATTGCGGCCAGCTTGTTCTTTGCAACAACGCTTGCGCTGTCCATGCACGGTGGCTTGGTGTTGTCAGCTACCAACCCCGGCAAGGGCGAAGTGGTCAAGTCGCCAGAACATGAAGACACGTTCTTCCGTGACCTCATTGGTTACTCCGTGGGTACTTTGGGCATTCACCGCTTAGGCCTTTTCTTAGCTCTGGCCGGTGTTTGGTTCGGTATTGTTTGTATTGTGGTAAGCGGCCCGTTTTGGACTGGCGCTTGGCCTGAATGGTGGGGCTGGTGGCTCAACATGCCCATCTGGCGCACCTAATTAAAGAGAGGAAATCGAAATGGCCGAATACCAAAATCTTTTCACCTCGGTGCAGCCCGTAGGGCCCTTGCACCATGGCGTTGACTTACCCCGTGGCGACGACAAGCGCACGGGAGAGCCCTTCCTGGTGCACCTCTTTGGTCGCATTGGCAATGCACAAATCGGTCCTGTTTATCTCGGCTCGCTCGGTGTAGCGTCCTTGATTTTCGGCATCGCTGCTTTCAACATCATTGGCTTCAACATGTTGGCTTCAGTTGACTGGAATCCCATTCAGTTGTTGCGTCAGTTGTTCTGGTTGGCACTCGAGCCACCACCACCAGCCTATGGTCTGAGCATTCCACCTTTGGCAGAAGGCGGTTGGTGGCTTCTGGTGGGCTTCCTGCTCACGGTATCGATTATGTTGTGGTGGGTTCGCACCTACAGGCGTGCCAGACAACTTGGCTTAGGCACCCACGTCGCTTGGGCCTTTGCAGCCGCCATTTGGCTTTACTTGGTTTGCGGTTTCTTCCGCCCCATCATGATGGGCAGCTGGTCTGAGGCGGTACCCTTTGGGATCTTTCCGCACCTAGATTGGGTCTCGGCCATCTCCCTGCGATACGGCAACTTGTTTTACAACCCGTTCCATGCGCTGTCGATTGTATTTTTGTATGGCTCGGTGCTGTTATTCGCCATGCACGGTGCCACCATCTTGGCAGTCGGCCGCTACGGCGGTGAGCGTGAGATTGAACAAATTGTAGACCGCGGTACAGCCTCTGAGCGTGCGGGTTTATTCTGGCGCTGGACCATGGGCTTTAACGCCACCATGGAATCTATTCACCGCTGGGCTTGGTGGTTTGCAGTGCTTTCCCCCTTGGTCGGTGGTGTCGGTATCTTGCTCACAGGTACCGTCGTTGACAACTGGTACCTCTGGTCTGTCAAACACCATGTTGTGCCTGCTTATCCATTGGGCAGCCCTGTTGTGGTCGATCCAGCTATTCTGGGAGTGAAACCATGAAAATAATTTTTAAAACTGCACTTTGCCTGATGGCAGCTGTGATCTTGGCGGGTTGTGAAAGACCACCCATTGAAACGGTTCAAACGGGTTACCGTGGGACCGGCATGGAACAAATCTACAATCCTCGAACACTTGCCAAGCAGGCTTCTTTGAACACCGCGCCCGCAGCAGCAGAAGCTGCCGATGCCGACGGACCCAAGGCCAAGGATGTTTACAAAAATGTTCAAGTTTTAGGCGATTTGAGCGTTGGCCAGTTCAACCGCCACATGGCCTCCATTACCCAATGGGTTGCACCAGATGCGGGGTGCGCATACTGCCACAATGTTCAAAATTTTGCGGACGATGAAAAGTACACCAAGGTGGTGGCCAGGCGCATGATTCAGATGACCCAAAAGGTCAATCAAGACTACAAGTCGCACGTGGCAGAAACCGGCGTCACTTGCTACACATGTCACCGTGGTAACAACGTTCCGACGCAAGTTTGGACAGCGCCCAAGGATCGACTGTATGCCAACAGCTTGCTGGGTGATTTGGCAGGACAAAACATGGCGACCAAAGCAGCCGGTTTGACGTCATTGCCGTCGGATCCTTTCTCGCCTTACCTCATGAATGCACAGCCTATTCGTGTGAACAGTGACACAGCCATGACCGGTGCGGGCGCTTACGCCAACCGCGCATCGACCAAGCAAGCTGAGTTCACCTATTCGCTGATGGTGCACATGTCTGAGTCCTTGGGTGTGAACTGCACGTATTGCCACAACACGCGCAACTTTGCATCTTGGGAAGAGTCTAGGCCGCAACGCGTCACTGCATGGCACGGCATTCGCATGGCACGTGACTTGAACAATGACTACATCATTCCGTTGACCGACAAGTTCCCAGCAAACCGCCTCGGACCCAAGGGTGATGTGGCCAAGGTCAATTGCAGCACCTGCCACCAAGGCGCTTACAAACCGCTTTACGGTGCGCAAATGGCCAAGGACTTCCCAGAACTTCAGGCCTTGGCAAAGCCTTAAACCCTGAGACTCACAAGGCCTGCACCCGATGCGGTTCAGGCCTTTTTTTATTTGGAGATTCAGCCATGCTCGCGCAACCATCAGCCAACAACAACGACCAAGTGGTCGTTTTGTTGTTGGCTGATATTGCGCAGTTATCGCGACTGTGGGGTTGGACGCGAATTGTCAAAGGCCCACAAGGTCTTCAAGACACGCCTGGTTTGCTGTTTTCAAAAGTCATGGGCAGTGGTTATGAGGGTGGCTTTGGACTGCGTCCCAGTCCTTCACGACAAGGCGTTTTTGGTTTGTTTGAATCATTGCAAACAGCCCAAGAATTCCTTGCAAGCTCCAGTTTGCTGCAGGATTACCAACAGCGCTCCGACGAATTCTTTTGGGTCATCCTCAAAACTTGGTCATGCCGGGGCAGCTGGGATGGCCAATCCCTTGATGTGTGTACAGCACAACCCATCAAGGGCCCTGTGGCCGCGCTAACAAGGGCCTCCATCAGGCTGGCCAAAGCGCCCGCATTTTGGCGGCATGCACCTCCCTCTCAGAACGCTTTAAACAATGCCAAAGGCTGCCAATTGGCAGTTGGCTTGGGGGAAGCGCCTTTTGTAAGGCAAGCTACTTTCACCATTTGGGACAGTGTGTCCGATATGAATGCCTATGCACGCACGGGCGCGCACTTAGAAGCCATTCAAGAAGCTGCGCAAAACGATTACTTTTCTGAATCCATGTTTGCTCGATTTGTGCCCTTGCAAATGCAGGGCCAATGGCATGGCAAGGACTATGCCTAAGCGAGGTGATACTCCTCGAGTGGTGGTGGTTGGAGCGGGCATTGGCGGATTGGTCAGCGCGCTGATCTTGGCACACCGCGGCTTGGATGTCACGCTGGTTGAGAGCGCTGCAACGCCCGGCGGCAAAATTCGGCAGGTCCAAGTCGACGGCGTGGGCGTTGACTCTGGCCCGACCGTGTTCACCATGCGCTGGGTCTTGGACCAAATGCTGCAAGAGATGGGCACATCCCTCTCAGAAATTTTAAAACTTGAGAGCATCGGTGTGCTGGCCAGGCATGCTTGGGATGGCAGCCCACAGACGCTCGATTTGCTGTCTGACACCGCACGCACGGCCGATGCCATTGCCGCGTTCAGCAGCCCGCAAGAAGCAAAGCGATTTTTAGGTTTTTGCAAGGAAGCCCGAAACCTGTATGACACGCTTGAGAAGCCCTACATTCGAAGCGAGCGGCCCGACCTTTTGAGCATGGTGGGCGATTTGGGGTTTCAAGGCTTGGCCACACTCACCGGATTGGGGCCCTTCGCCAGTTTGTGGCGCAGTTTGGGCAGACACTTTCACGACCCTCGCTTGCAGCAACTCTTTGGTCGCTATGCCACCTACTGCGGCGCTTCGCCATGGGAGGCGCCTGCTACCTTGATGCTGGTGGCTCAGGTCGAATTAGAGGGTGTGTGGTCGGTCTCGGGCGGCATGTTTGAAGTGGCCAAAGCGCTGGCTTCATTGGGCGAAAAATGGGGGGTGAAACCTCACTATGGGCAAGCCTGCTCACGCATCCTGACGCTGAACGGTCAAGTCAGTGGCGTGCAGCTTGAGTCGGGCGATATCATGGAAGCCGATCATGTGGTTTTCAACGGCGATGTGGCTGCTTTGGCGCAAGGCTTGTTGGGCACATCGGTGCAGCCAAGTTTCCAAGCATTACCCTCTCACCATCGATCCTTGTCTGCTTTCACCCTGTCCATGCATGCGAAAAGCCGCGGCTTCCCCATGGTCAGGCATAACGTTTTTTTCAATCAAGATTACCGGCGCGAGTTTGATGATATTTTTCAAACACGCAGGTTGCCTGAGCAAGGCACGGTGTATGTCTGCGCACAAGATCGAGGCGACGACGGTTTGGCTCAACCTGGCTTGGAACGGCTTTTGTGCCTTGTCAATGCGCCCGCAGATGGCGACACTCATTCCTTCAATTCATCGGAGATACACGCATGCGAAACCAGCAGTCTGGCGCTGATGCGTCGCTGTGGCCTAGAAATCGAGGCCTCACCTCAACAAGTGGTTCGAACGTTGCCGCAGGACTTTGCGCGCCTGTTTCCGGGCAGTGGGGGCGCACTGTATGGCCAAGCGACACACGGCTGGATGTCGGCCTTCGCGCGCCCGTCATCGCGCAGCAAAGTACCGGGCCTTTACACGGCGGGGGGCAGCGTGCACCCGGGGCCGGGCGTGCCGATGGCAGCCATGTCGGGACGTTTGGCGGCCGCGGCCCTGATGGCGGACCTCGGTTTGACCAAGTCGTCCCGCCGGGTGGTTATCTCTGGTGGTATGTCGACGCGCTAAGCGACGACGGCGAGTACGGGCTCTCGATCATTGCCTTTGTAGGCAGCGTGTTCTCCCCCTATTACGCTTGGGCGCGAAAGCGTCAAGGCGGCGTAGCCGATCCAGACAATTTCTGCGCGTTGAATGTGGCTTTGTACGGCAAGGGCGGCAAGCGCTGGACCATGACAGAGCGGGGCCGCTCGCATGTTTCGCGCAATGCACAGCACTATCAAATTGGCCCCAGCAGCTTGCACTGGGATGGCCAAGCACTCACCATTGACATTGATGAAATCAATGTCCCTGTTCCCATGCGCGTTCGCGGCCGCGTCACAGTTCGGCCCGAAGGGCTCTGTCATTTTGTCACGCCACTGGACAACGAGGGCTTGCATCGATGGGGACCGATCGCGCCATGCTCGCGTGTGGAGGTGGCCATGGACAACCCCAAGTTCAACTGGCGTGGCCATGCCTATATGGATTCCAATGAAGGCGATGAGCCCGTAGAAAACGGTTTTCAAGATTGGGATTGGGCACGTGCCGAAATGGCCAATGGCGATACCAGTGTGGTCTACGATGTGCGGCCCCAAAAAGGGCCAGGACGGGTTGTGGCACAACGCTTTTCACCGGATGGTCGTTACACCCCTTTCACACCACCTTCACGGCACCAGTTACCTGCTTCGGGCTGGTTACTTTCGCGGGGTATGTGCAGTGAGTCTCGCCAAGCACCCGAGGTGATCAGTACACTCGAAGACACCCCGTTTTATGTTCGGTCTTTGCTGCGCACCCAGTTGCTCGGCGAAAGCGTTACCGCGGTTCACGAATCCTTGGACATCCCCAGGTTGGTGTCCTTGCCAGTTCGGTTCATGCTGCCATGGAGAATGCCCAGACGCGCTTAAGGCCGCCGTGTTGCTTGTCTGTTTGGTTCAGTTAATTTGACGAGCGCGTGCCAAGCTTCGTTCCCTTTCTCTAGGGCCAAAGCTAGAAGCCAGAGCGCCCTCTGCTTCTAAGCCCTCCAGGTAAATTTTTTCGATGTCTGGGGCAGCGCGCAAAAGTTCACGTTCGGCAAAGGGCATGTGCAACAAAGATCTGAGCGCAAACAAAATTCGCAACCACCCTGGCACCCAAACTCTGCGCTTGCGCTGTAGCATGCCCTGCACAATGACACGCGCAGTGTCTTCTGCAGAAGTTTCGCTGTTCATGGGACCGGGCATGGTGGCGCGAAGCCTCACAAAGCCCGGATGCAAAGCACCTTCCGTGACGAGCGGCGTGCGAACCCAGCCAGCATGCACCACGCCTACACCGACCTTGTGCGAAGCCATTTCGATGCGCAAAGAGTTGCCCATCGCTTCTACAGCAGATTTGCTGGCCGCATAAGCGGACATCACCGGTGGATGCGCAAAGGACGACGAGGACGCATTGATGAGCACATAGCCACGTTGCTGCACGATGGCAGGAAGGGCCGAACGGATGGTGTTGAAAACGCCAAACACATTGACCTCGAAGCAGCGCTTCCAGGCAACAGGATCAATGTAAGCAATGGGGCCAAAGGCCGCGACACCGGCATTGGCAAATACGATGTCGATGCGGCCCAACTTGCTCAAGGTTTTTTCAACCACCGCTTGCATGGCTAGCAGGTTTGTGACATCGGCCACGAGGTGCAAAGTTTGAATACCGCAGCGTTGGGCCATGAGGGCAAGCGGTTCTTCGTCGCAGTCCACCAAGACCGGTGTACCGCCATTGGCCACAACTTCAAGCGCAGTTGCAGCACCAATGCCTGAGGCGGCGCCAGTGATTAAAACAACGCGCCCGCCTAATGAGGATTTTGAAGAAGACATTGCGTTCCGAAAGTTAGCCGATTTCTAGCCGATTCAATAGCCGATCAGTTTGCGGATCTTCAAGCCGGCCTCTCCTGTGATCTGTCAAGCGACCACCTGCGTCAAACGGACTTGGTGACCATGAAATACACAATGGGCAAGGGCAGCACCGTGGATATCGCACCGGCAATTTTCCAGATGCGAGACAGGCGCCAATAATCATCCGTGATCTCTGAATATTGCTGCAGCAAAGCTCGTTGTTTGAATTGAATCGGCACCAGCACGAACAACCAAATCAAGCCTGAAAATGTGAGCAAGCCATAAGACCACTGAATCCAGGGGTGACTGGCAGCGCCACCAAAATTCTCTGCCATGCCATGGCCCGTCCAGACCACTCCCACCGCGCCCACCAAAGTGAACATGGCATCGGTGATTAGAACCATCTTGTTGCTAAATTGAATGATGGCGTGATTGCGCGTGCGCTCAGCCAACAAGGCCCAAACGCCGCTCACAATCACATTGCCCAAAAACAAGCAAGCGCACACCAAGTGAATGACTTTGAGGTTAGGCGTCATAGGCGGTCATTTTGCAGGGGCGACGCAGCCCTTGGGGTAGCCACCTGTTCATTGCGCTGATTGGCTTGTTTTTCTGCCTCGCGTTTTAAACGTGTGATTTCTTTGGCGCGTTGCAAATCACGGAATTGCCAAGCCACAAACAAGATGCCTGCCACCAGCAATACGCCAACTTCAACGAATTTCAAGTTCACAGAAATAGCGCTTGTTAACGCGACGTTTTCTCGCGTTGTTCTAAACGGTTGAACAATTCCACCATCCACACCACACGCTCATCAAAGCTTCGAACAGGCAGTTTCCATGGTTTGTCTAGCGCCAAGAGGCTGCGTTCACGGCTCACAATGTCAACCAAGTAATGGATAGCAGGAACAGGACTTAGCGTGACATCAGGAACGGCGGGCGCCTTCAGCGCCACCGCGGCAGCGCGGGCAATGAGTGCCAGCTTGCGCGCGGTTGAAACCACGGTGCGGTGGTTCACAGAATTAAGGCCTTCACGTTCTAATTGTTTGCCAATTTCGGCATAGACCAAGCGCGCAGCTTGAATGGCAGGGCGGCAGTCCCATGGCAATTCTGCCAAACCAAATTCACCACGCCGGTAAAGTGCATCTGCACGCAACAGCAGCCGTTGCGTGAAACCGGCAATGCGAGAGTCAAAAACAGGATCGGCCAACCAAGCATCAGCGTCCATGCCAATTTCGCGGAACCAAGCGCGAGGAATGTACAGGCGCCCCATTCGGGCGTCGTCCCCAATGTCTCTGGCAATGTTGGTCAGTTGCATGGCCACGCCCAGCTCGCTAGCGCGGGCTATCGCCGTATCGGTATTGGCACCCATGATGATCGACATCATGGCACCTACAGTGCCAGCAACCCTGGCGCCATAGGCCTCCACATCGGCCAGGGTTTCATATCGGCGGCCTTGCGAGTCCCATAAAAAACCATCTAGCAAGGCTTCAAGCAGGCCGCTGGGAACGCCGTAGCGGTGTACCACAATGGTCAAAGCGCGGTCAGCGTCTTCGGCGCCTGGTCGTCCGGCATAGATGGCAGCTAAACGCGACTTCAAATCGGCCATGGCCAACACCGGATCGTCCCCCTCATCAATGGCGTCGTCTGCCAAACGGCAAAACGCATAGAGGGCGATGGCGGGTGGACGCAAACGAGCGGGCAGCAGACGAGACGCCGCAAAAAAGGATTTTGAGCCACCTCGCATGAGTTCGGTGCAAGCCTCTAAGTCGTAGGGCAAAGACACCGGCGGTGCATTCAAGCTTGGATCAGGCAAATGATTTGACATCGGGAACAACCGTTTCAAGCATTTTTGCAGACATTAACACACTGGGCACACCAGCCCCCGGCTGGCTACTGGCACCTACCATGAACAAACCTTCAACATCTTGGCTTCGGTTGTGCGGACGGAACCATGCACTTTGAACCAAGATGGGCTCTAGACCAAAACCTGCGCCTTTGTAAGACCACAAGCGATCTTGAAAATCTTGCGGCGTGGTCACCTTGGAAGACACCACATGCTGCTTCAAGTCAGGCAGCACACTTTCTTGCAGCACCGTGGCAATGGCATCGCGGTACTGTTCCGTGATGGCTGGCCAATCCGTTTCGCTGCTCAAATTGGGCACCACCGACAGTGCATAAAAACTGTCGCAACCTTCAGGTGCCAACGAAGAATCTGTGGCGGTGGGTCGGTACAAATACAAACTGAAGTCTTTGGACAGTTTGTGATTTTTAAAAATATCTTGCAACAAGCCTTTGTAACGTGGGCCGAGCACCATCATGTGGTGCGGTACATCTTCGTACTTGCGATTGGTGCCGAAATACCAAACAAACAAGCCTGATGAGTACTTGCCCTTGGCAATGCGTTTGTCGGTCCAATGCTTGCGGTGTTGCGGCTCAATGAGGTGGCGGTAAGTCCAAGCGGCATCGCCATTGCTCACCACAATATCGGCCGGTAAAAACTCGCCATTGGACAGTTCCACCCCTTTGGCACGACCACCCTCCACCCGGATTCGCGTCACTGGTGCGTTGTAACGAATAGGCACTTGGCGTTGATCCAGTAGCTTCACCAACTCGCTCACAATGGCACCGGTGCCACCCATGGCTGAGTGAACACCCCAGCGTCGCTCCAATGAGTGAATAAGGGAATAAACGCAGGTGACCGAGTAGGGGTTGCCGCCAATGAGCAGCGGATGAAAACTCATGACGATGCGCAACTTAGGATGCTTGATGTGCTGCGCCACCAAACTGTAGATAGAACGCCAAGCTTGCATGCGAGCCAAATTGGGCATGGCCTTGATCACATCGCCAAGGGTCTCAAAAGGCACCATGCCAAGCTCTACAAAGCCCAGCTGAAAACACTTCTCCGAGGCCACCATGAGGTTCTTAAAACCTTGGACATCTTCTGGGCTGAATTTGGCAATTTGGTCGAGCATCAGCTCGTCATTGTTGCTGTAATCAAAGTGCGTGCCATCGTCAAACCGAATGCGGTAGAAAGGCGACATCAAGCGCAGGTCGACATGGTCTTTCATGTCTTGGCCACACAATGTGAACAACTCTGCAATGAGGTGTGGCAAGGTAATGATGGTGGGTCCCGCATCAAAGGTAAAACCATCTTGCTTGTGAACATAAGCGCGACCGCCTGGGGCATCGAGCTTTTCCAACATTTGAACGCGATAACCTTTGACGCTCAAACGAATGGCTGCGGCCAAGCCGCCAAAGCCTGTGCCAATCACGATGGCGGTTGGCGCGCGATCGCCAAGTTCAGAACTTGCGCCCAGCGGATGGTTTTGACCGCCGCCACTGCCCCCCGAACCACCATCGGTGTTAATTGACTTGTAAAGATTTGTCATGCGAATCCAAATGTGCAGGCAAAACCGGAGGCACATGTGCTTCAAAGGCTGCAGGCGTTTCTATCGTGTGATGTTTGCGAATGGCCCAACGCCACAATGCAGTGGTATCGAGTGGCAGAACCAACATCAAATGTTCAACAATGGCCAAAGCCAACATGGTGCCCACCAAAACCGCACCCACCACTTGAGCGGGCGAGGTCATGGCTTGGTTGCTAAAGTCGACCAAAATCCATAAACAGGCGCTGGCTGACACCACCGCAAAGGGGAAAAATGCATTCATACGGCGGCGCTTGAAAAAGCTTTGTAAATAGGCCAAATGCGCTGGCAAAAACTCTTCACTCAAATTGCGAACCCCAAAAAACAGGTTCAACTTGGCGCTGGTGCGCATGATCCACAGCACCAAATAGGTCCCTGTGCCCACTTGGTTGGGGGCCTCCCAAGTAATTAGAACAATGACCAAACCCACCAAAAGTATCGCCAACTCGTGCCACACCACCGCATTGAAAGAGGCCACAAAACGCGGCCATCCCTTTGTGCTTTGTGAGATGGCTGTTTTTTGTGGCCCTGTGATCCAACCCGTGAGAAAACTCAGCTCATTCCAACCCCAAGCCAACAGAGCGCACGTGAATGCGCAGTAAGCCCCCGTGACACCTGTTTGTTGAGCGGTATGCGCCAGTCCAGCCAGCGCACCAAGGCCAAGGGCTGTGGAAATGACCAAGCTCATGACGACCGCCGTGCGCGACATGCGATTTAAGAGAATCACGATACCTGTGCTAAACCACCAGATAAAAATCGCAAATCCCAACGCAACGAAAGAGTCGGTCATTCTTGGCTTTCAGTGTCTGTTGGCTACCAATTTACCAAGCAGGCACCATGCGAACTTCTGCTGGCAAGGTATGGTGCTTGACAGGCAAAAAGTACAAGCGAACAAAGGTGATGGCACCTGAAATGGCCCAGCGTGCACGTTGCAGATTTCCCATCAAGCCACCCCGGGCTTTGGCTGCATCCATTTGAGTTTGCACATGGAACAAGTGCGACAAACCTTCCCTGAAGGCAGGGTTGTCAATGTCCAAACTCACTGGGAACACTTGCTTGGTAATTTCATTGGTGATGCGGAACACTTCGTAGTCGTAGGTGGACGACTGTAAACCCATCTCGTGGTGAAGCATGGGGCGCGTGTGGTCACGCACAAACATGGTGGCGTAAACGGCCAACAAGAAAAAGCGAATCCAGAACACATTGCCACCGCGCAGCAAATGCGGATGGGCGCGCATGATCAGTGCAAACGATTCGCCATGACGGAATTCATCGTTGCACCACCGCTCAAACCAACGAAAGATGGGGTGAAAGCGCTTGTCAGGATTCTTTTCCAATTGACGGTAGATGGTGATGTAACGTGCGTAGCCAATTTTTTCAGACAAGTACGTGGCGTAGAAAATGTATTTGGGCTTGAAATAGGTGTAGGCCTTGGTGCGTTTTAAATCGCCCAAGTCGATGCCCAGTCCAAAGTCTTTCAAGGACTGGTTGATGAAACTGGCGTGGCGCGATTCATCGCGGGCCATGTAGCGCATCAGTTGCTTGATATCTGGGTTCTCCACATTTCGAAAAATTTCGTTGTACAAAATGCAACCCGAAAACTCTGAAGTGAGTGAGGAGATTAAAAAATCTAAAAATTCCTGGCGCATCTCTGGGCTGACCTGAGAAAATCGCTCTGCAACTTCCTTGGCAAATTGATCGTCGCGCTGAAAGTGATCGTGGTTATTGTCGCCTTCATATTCCGCCATCATTTTGTCCCACTCAGCACGCATGGGAGACATGTCAAGCTTGTCCATGGCGGCAAAATCGGTGGTGTAAAAACGCGGGCTGAGCATGGTGCTCTCGACCGCTTTTTGAGAAGCTTTTTCGGCGCTGTCTATGGTTGTATTCGCTTGCATGAAAGTGAAGCTCCTGCTTTATAAATGGTTGGCCAATTCAAACCTGATTCATTCAGGTTGCATGGCTAAAAATCGAGCAAATTCTGCCGTGTTGGTCGGACCAAATGACTCTAAGTCGACCCTCTGACCGGTGCTCGGATCCATCAAGGTCAACCTGCCGTCGACGCGGGCAATCAAGTCAAAAGGTTCGGCGGAACCAATGCCTCGGGAATATCGCTCACGAGACAAAGCACGCAAAGCGCCTCGCACAAAACCTTGCTCTCCAACCAAGACCGTCAAGGTTTGACCTGAAACCCCATCTGCAACGCGAACGCTACCATCCTTTTGATCTTGAAAGACCAATGAGCGCTGAACCGTCGGCGCAGCTGCACGCTGATCAGGCCCATTGCCAGTGATGCGAATCAGACCCACTGATGTGAGAGAAAACACAATGATGCCAGCGGCGAAATAGAGAATCCAGCGGGGAAAGCTGTCGGCTGCGACCGATGCGGCAGCACGAGATGGCTGAACAGAATAAGCTTGGCTCATATGGGTCTCACTTGCAAGGGCCGATTGTCATGGCGATCGGATAGGCGATCTTCTTTAGGATCGTTTTGGACGGCGCTGGCGTTGGCGGTCTGACCTGTGCTCTGTGTCCATGCATCGCGCAACTTGTCTGCCACCAGCTGAACATCCGGTATCGCACGCAAAGTAGGCTCAGGCTTTGTGAAGCGCCAAGGGCGAACGCTGGGCCACAAATGAACCCATCCGATCCGGTCTGAGCCTTTCAATGCCAATGTGATGTCGCCGAAGCCCTTTGGAAGCACACGCACATCTGCAGACGCGAGTTGCTTAAAAGGCAGATTGAATGAAACCGTCAGCACAATGCCCAAACGCATGACCACGCGCTTGTTGGTGATGGTGTACACCGTGGTGCGGGCCGTGGTAGAAGCCAGCAACCACACTGAGATCAAGCCAATTGCTGCCAAAGGTGCAATCCATTTGATGGCCATCAAAATGGCCATCATGCCAGCGCCCGACTCTAAAGCAGGCCATGCACAGACCAAAATTAAAGCTGCGAAATACATGATCAGCTTGTTGAAATGAAAGGCTGAAGCGGCCAATGCACCAGCATCGGGCGAGCCCTGCCAGACAATGAACTCATCGCTGGGCAAGCGCTCGGGCAAGCCAAACTGCGGCTCAAACTCATATTCATGACCTGAATTTTCGATTGCCATTTTCTTTTCCTCAACAGACTTTCAATTCAACTTCAATTGACGCTGGTCTGATTGTCAGATCAACGGTTCGCTGCGCTTTGGATCAGCGTAGAACGTACCACCACCGTAATAGGCACTGATTTTTTCCTCTTCCAACTTGGTAATTTGGTTGGGATTTCTGAGGGCAGGAACAGCGGCAAAATGGCGTGCATAAATAGAGTTCACTTCTACCTGGTTTCTGCGAATCCTAGAAAACATCATGGGCAGCAAAACAGTTTTGCCATTGGCGATTTCTACTTCCAAGTAGCGGAACATCATCTCTGCGGAGTCAATCCAAATGTCTTTGACAGTTCCGCCTTGCTTACCGTCACCCGCCATGACGGGCAGACCACGCGGATCAACATCTTGGGAAGCCACCGTGTACTCGCTGACCACCCGCAGCGGCTGAATCAAAGGCCTGCCATGTGATGTCATTTCTGGCACATCTTCACGGTTGGAATAAGCGCCTGGGCCGACAGCGGCCAGCATGCCTTCACCTGTGGGCTCAATTGGAGCGCCAGAGGTTGGGCTGGTCGCCACCGCGTTGTAAGCGGGCTCTTTGCGCGTCAGGTCAGGCACAGTGACGCTTCTGCCTCCTTCCAACAAGAAGGTTTTGGGCTCAGGGATCGGAAAGCCCTTGACCACAGCGCGGCCGCTGCTGCTGGACTCCAAGGGGTAACCCTCGCGATGTCCTTCTTGAACAAGATAATAAATGAGACCAGCGAAAAAGATCCAAAACACATACAAAAGTATTTGCGCTAGATCGACGTAGCCAGTAATGTTTCCTACGGTTTGCATAACGACTTCTCCTTGTGAACAACTAAATACGAGACTCGGTCAAGCCGAGAGTTTGGGGGACTGCGGGCGAAAAAGAACGACTTCTGCGTTTGACCAGAGGGCCCACCGCAATCAAGGTCAAGAACAACAAAAGCATTTCGACGTGGTAGACCATGCTGTAACCCACTGAGGGGTCGGTTAATGCGGGTCCCAAAGCACCTTCAAGGCTGAGTGTGGTGATGCCATCTCGAAGCGCACCGCCAAAAAACATGGCCAAGCCAGCTGCTGCAGATTGCACAGCGCCCCATGCACCCAAGGCCAAGCCAACGTAGGCCGATTCCATGCGCATGGCGGTAAACAAGGTGCCCACAGCAAACAAGCCGCCGCCATAACCCACACCAAACGCGCCAAATCTGAAGAGCCAGCCAGCTTCAAGGGGTGCCGAGAAAATCACAGCAGAGAATGCTGGCAAGCCAGCCAAGGCGCCATAAGCTGCCAATCGCATGGGGTCAACGCCTTTGGCCAACTTGCGACCCGCGACATAAAACCCAAGCAAACCTCCGCCTGCCAACATGGCCGTCAATGCACTGGTAGCGCCCACGCTCAGTTTGAGGATTTCGCCACCATAAGGCTCCAAAATAATGTCTTGCATGTTGAAAGCCATGGTGCCAAACGCGGTGGCCCACAAGAATCGGCGTGCATGCGGGATGGCCATGAATTCAGCCCACACTTCACGGAAGGGTCTGCGAATTTCAGTTTTCAATGCGGCGACTCGCGCAGGATTTCTTGGCTCTTGTTTCCAAAGCGCAAAGCCGTTGAGAACCAAGACCACCAACGCGGTACCTTGAACCGATTGAACCAAGTACTCGGGTGTGAAGTTGGACAACAACACGCTGTACACCAAACTGCCGAAAACAGCACCCACCAACAGCATGGTGTACAAAAGTGCCACCACACGTGGCCGTGTTGCTTCACTGGCTTGGTCGGTTGCAAGCGCCAAGCCAGCCGTTTGCGAAGTTTGCAAACCAGCACCCACCATCAAGAAGGCCATCGCGGCAGCACCTTGTCCCACCCAGTCAGGCACAGGCACTTGGCCGCGACCAGACAACACCAACAGCGCAAACGGCATGATCGCCAATCCCACGAATTGAATCACCGTGCCACCCCACATATAAGGCACACGGCGCCAACCAAATGCTGAAACATGCACATCCGACTGATAACCTGTGACAGCCCTGAAAGGTGCGACCAGCAAAGGGAGTGCCAACATCATGGCGACCAACCAAGCTGGCACACCCAACTCCACAATCATGACGCGGTTCAAGGTCCCAATCATGAGGGCGGTTGTGATGCCCATGGTGAATTTAAACAAGGACAAGCGCAACAGCCGAGACATTGGCAAGCCGGCGCTGGCCACGTCGGCGAACGGCAACCAAGTCGCAGGCAGCTGCTTGACGAACTTGGAAAAAGTCTTGCCTTTCATGAGCGAACCCACTCCATGGCTTTGGATTTGTAGAAACCACTGGAGACTTTGTGCGATCGGGCGCACTGCCAGCTGCTCAATGATTCGTGTGTTTTCATGAGATTGGCGATTCGCGTTTCAGCCATGGGTTCAAGCCATGGTGCCCGATCGCCACGTGGCAACAAACGGCCCACAGAAATCATGAGCGCCAACATGGGGGTGCGGGGTGCAAATGTAAACACAATGGATTGGCGAGTGCGCTCAGCCAACTGCGCCAATGCATTGACAGCATCTTCCGTGTCATAGTGAATGATGGAGTCCATTGCCACCACATGGTCAAAGTGGCCCAAGTTCTTGTCGAGCATGTCACCACTGTGAAACGCCACCAAATGGGCCACGTCGGCTGGAATTCTTTCGCGCGCCAAGTTGACCAAAGTAGGTGACAAATCAATGGCCACAACTTCGGCACCAAGCCGCGCGGCCTCAACAGCCAAAGCACCCGTCCCACAGCCTGCATCCAAAATGCGTTTGCCTCGCAGGTCTTCACCTAACCACGAAACAAGGGTGGCTCGCATTTGATCACGGCCAGCACGCACGCTTGCTCGAATGCGGCCCACAGGCGCGTCAGAAGTGAGTTTTTCCCAAGCCGCGACCGCTGTCCGATCGAAGTAATGTTCGATCTGTCCACGCCGTTGTTCGTAGGTCATTTCATTCATGGTGTTGGTCTCAATCAAAACCCAACAAATCAAAAATATCACGGTCTTTCATGGGAACCGCGGAATAGGTTTCTCCACCCAGCCACAAGTTGGCAGCCAGCCGCAAGTATTCTTTTTGCACAGCTTCCAACTCTGGTGAATGTTCCATCTCAAAGAGCGTTGACTTCTTCAAACGGCTGCGGCGAATCACATCCAGGTCTGGAAAGTGCGCTGCCAGTTTCAAACCAATGCGGTCGTTGTACTTGTCAATTTGATCGGTGGCTGCACTGCGGTTGGCAATCACACCGCCCAGTCGCACGTTGTAATTTTTGGCCTTGGCACCAATGGCTTGCACAATGCGGTTCATCGCAAAGATGGAGTCAAAATCGTTGGCGGTCACAATCATGGCGCGGTCGGCATGTTGCAAAGGCGCTGCAAAACCGCCACACACCACATCACCCAGCACATCAAAAATCACCACGTCGGTGTCTTCAAGCAAATGGTGCTCTTTGAGCAACTTCACCGTCTGACCCACCACATAACCACCACAGCCTGTGCCAGCGGGTGGGCCACCCGCTTCGACACACATGACGCCGTTGTAGCCTTCAAAGACAAAGTCTTCAACGCGCAATTCTTCGGCATGAAAGTCAACCGTTTCAAGCACGTCAATGACGGTGGGCAGCATTTTCTTAGTGAGCGTGAACGTGCTGTCGTGCTTGGGGTCGCAACCAATTTGCAAAACACGTTTGCCCATTTTGGAAAACGCAGCTGACAAGTTAGACGAGGTGGTGCTTTTGCCAATACCGCCCTTACCGTATATGGCAAAGACTTTGGCATTGCCAATTTTCACATTGGGGTCCAACTGAACTTGCAAGCTGCCCTCTCCGTCCAATTTTGAATGGCGTTTGACGGTAGGGAAAGGCAATGTTTCGACGGTCATGCGGATACTCCTTCATAGACGCCTTCTAAGCGGTCTTCTAATTCTTCACTTGCTTGGCGAAGCGCTTGCAAAGTCTCGGCATCGGGATGCCAAAAGTTGCGCTCAGACGCTTCGATCAAACGATTTGCCACGCGGGCAGACGCCGTTGGATTCAGTTTGGCCATGCGATCGCGCATGGCAGGGTCAAGCATGAATGTCTCAGACAGTTGCTTGTAAACCCAAGGTTGTACTTGGCCCGTTGTGGCAGACCAGCCCATGGTGTTGGTCACATGCGCTTCTATTTGGCGCACGCCTTCGTAACCATGCTCCAGCATGCTTTCGTACCACTTGGGGTTGAGCATGCGGGTGCGAATTTCAATCGACACTTGTTCTTTCAATGTTCGAACACCTGGGTTGCCTTTGGTTTGATCGCCAATGTAGACCGGCGGTGTTTGGCCACCCTTGGCCATCTTGACCGCTTGGGTGATACCGCCCAGAGTGTCAAAGTAGTTGTCGACTGTGGTGACGCCCAGCTCGACAGAATCGAGGTTTTGGTAGGTCAGTTGAACATCGGTCAACACCGTTTGCAAGAGTGCCGTCTGCTGAACAGCACGACCCGTGCGGCCGTAGGCGAAGCCTTTGCGACGCTTGTAGGTTTCAGCCAGCTCGCCTTCATCTTCCCAGCGACTGCTTTCCACCAGGTTGTTCACATTAGAGCCGTAAGCACCTTCAGCATTGCCGTAGACACGCAAAGAGGCTGTTTCTAAACTGCAACCGTGTTCTTGCTGATAGGCAAGGGTGTGCTTGCGAATCCAGTTCATTTCCAATGGCTCGTCGGCCGACGCAGCCAGAAAAGCAGCCTCGGCCAACAGCTTGATCTGCAAGGGCATGAGGTCGCGGAAGATGCCCGACAAAGTCATGATCACATCAATGCGAGGACGACCCAATTCTTCTAAAGGTATGAGGCTAGCACCCGCAATGCGACCGTAACTGTCAAAGCGGGGCATGGCACCCATCAGGGCCAGCGCCTGTGCAATGGGTGCACCTTCGTTCTTTAAGTTGTCACTGCCCCACAGCACCATGGCAATGGACTCTGGCAGGGGATTGCCATCTGCACAGTGACGCTCAATGAGCAGCTGTGCTTGAACTTTGCCATCTTTAACGGCCAAGGCACTTGGAATTCTGAAGGGATCAAAACCATGAATGTTGCGGCCTGAGGGCAATACGGCGGGTGTGCGCAAAATGTCGCCACCTGGCGCAGGTCGAATGTAGCAAGCGTCTAATGCGCGCAGAATGCCAGAGACTTCTGTGTCAACAGCCAGATGGGCCTGCGGCTCAACCAGTTGACGCAACACCTCTAAGCTGGCGTGGTTGCGATTCAGACCAGCAAGCTTCAAAGCGAGCTCTGGCGAGTGACCTTCCACCAAAGCCTCAACAGATGCACGCTCGAGTTGCATGCCATGATTGGCTTCAGCCATGGCCAGCAACATGTCCACTTGCTGGGCTGCACTGGGTGCGCGACCCGCCACATGCAGGCCATGCGGAATGAGGGTGTATTCCAGTTCGAGCATTTCTTCGCCCAACCGCATCATGACTCGATCTAATTCGGCGCCCATGCTGCTTGGGTTCCATGCAGGTTCTGCAGCCACCAAGTCAAGTTCTGCAGCTTGCGCTTGAATGACTGCCGTCAAATCAACCCACTCACTGTTGCCACTTTCCAATGAACGCCAGCGCTCAAGCGATGACTTGAGCTCGTTCAAACCTTTGTACAAGCCTGCTTGTGCAATAGGCGGTGTGAGATAGCTGATCAAGGTTGCACCCGAACGACGCTTGGCAATCGCACCTTCTGAAGGATTGTTGGAAGCGTACAAATACACATTGGGCAAATCGTCAATCAAACGATCAGGCCAGCACGTGCCGCTCATGCCCGTCTGTTTGCCAGGCATGAATTCAAGCGCGCCATGGGTGCCGAAGTGAAGCACGGCGTGCGCTTTGAAATCTTCGCGCAGATAGCGATAGAAAGCCGAGAAGGCATGCGTTGGTGCCAAGCCTTTCTCAAACAACAAGCGCATGGGGTCGCCTTCATAGCCAAACGAAGGCTGCACACTGACCAACACATTGCCAAACTTTTGACCCAACACAAAGATCGAACTGCCGTTGCTTAACTGACGGCCAGGCGCTGGGCCCCATTGCGCTTCAATCTCTTTCAACCAGCGCTCACGCTTGACGTGATCGTCGGCAGAAATCAATGCATGCACATTGGCATCAGCGCCATGCTGGGCAGCATTGCCATACAACAATGCATCGCGCAATTCGTCCACATTGGCTGGCACATCGACTTGGTAACCTTGTGCCTTCATGGCGGTGAGGGTGTGCCACAACGATTCAAAAACAGACAAGAATGCAGCTGTACCGATGTTGCCTGCATTGGGTGGGAAGTTGAACAGCACAATGGCCACGTTGCGGTCTTTGCGTTCGCTGCGCTTCAAGGCCACCATTTTGCTGACGCGCGCGGCCAACATGAGGGCGCGCTCTGGGCAAGAGTGCATGTCTTGTGCGCTGGTGCTTTCACCAAAAGTACAAGCATGGTGACAGCCGGTGCAGGTCACACCAGCAGCACCAGGGCGACCCCCAAAAACCATGGGGCTGGTAGAACCATCGAGTTCTGGAATGGCCACCATGATGGTGCTTTCAACTGGGAGCAAACCGCGCTCAGAACCACCCCACTGGTCGAGTGTTTGAAATTCAACGGGGTGTGCGGCCACATAGGGCACATCAAGTTTGGCCAACACTTCTTCTGCGGCCTTGGCGTCGTTGTAGGCAGGGCCGCCAACGAGGGAAAAACCACTGAGCGACACCACAGCATCGACACACACTTGGCCATTCTTCATGAAAAATTCATCAATGGCGGGGCGAGAATCCAACCCAGCTGCAAAGGCTGGAATGACACGCAGACCTTTGGCCTCTAAGGCTGCAATCACGCCGTCGTAATGGCCTGCATTGCCAGATAACAAATACGAACGCAACAACAAAACACCCACCGTTCCCCTGAGGGGCATCCCCGCAGGCAATGGCAATGCATTGGCGTCTTCACTGAACCTGCCAGCCATGCGAGGGTGGTAGACGCCGACTTCAGGATAATCAACGGGTGCTTCAACCTTGACCTTGCCACGCAATGATTTGCGGGGACCATTGGCGCCTCGATCAATCAGGTGACGAACCATGTTCAACACATTGTCGTCAGAGCCCCCCAACCAATATTGCAAGGTGATGAAGTAGGCTCGAACGTCTTGGGCGGTGCCAGGAATAAATCGCAGCAATTGGGGCAAGCGGCGCAACATTTTCATTTGTGCAGCACCGCCTGTTGCAGGCTTGTCCTTGCCACCACCGCCGCGTAATTTTTTCAGCAAAGCCATGGGGCCGCTGGCGGGTTTGCTCATGTCAAACTGACCGAAGCGAGTGAGTTGCGTGACTTCGGTGGCACTGGCCATGCACACCATGGCATCGCAATTCATGCGACGTGCGCGCAGATCGTCCAAGATGGGCAAAAAGTGATCTTCGAGGAACAGCATGCCACACAACACAATGTCGGCTTCAGCAATGTCGGTCTTGCATTTAGCAATGAGGGCATCATTGCCTGTGTATTCGGAGGCTGCATGAAGGCTCCAAGTCAGGCCTGGAAAGTCTTTCTTCAATTGATGGTTGGCACGGTTGAACGAACTCGCAAAATGCGTGTCCATGGTGACCACCACCATTTTGATGGGTGTGGTGTCACGAATGGTCGGCTTAAGACTGTGAGTAGTAAGCTTTAGATTCATACAGTGTCTCCATCGTGATGACCGTCACGCCGCGATCAAGCGCGTAGCGTTCGGTATTTCGTCTGGCCTTGCCACGTACGAAAAATGGTATTTTTTTAAGTTCTTTTTCTGCGCCAGCATCCCATGACGCCACCTGAATGATGGGTGAACTTTGAGCGCCGGCTTGCTGCATGGCAGGCGCCGCCATGGCCGCTGGCACTGCCGCAGTTGCGGCTGCCGGCTGCAAGGTTTGAACATGCACACCACCCCCCAAGTGAGAGGGTGCTGCATCTTCATGAAATTCTGAATCGCCTCTGAACATGCCAATGAGGTGCTCTTCCAAGCCCATCATCAAGGGATGGACCCATGTGTCAAACAGCACATTGGCACCTTCAAAACCCATTTGCGGTGAATAGCGTGCGGGAAAATCTTGAACGTGAACTGGCGCTGAAATGACTGCGCAAGGAACGCCCAAACGCTTGGCAATGTGTCGCTCCATTTGGGTGCCAAGCACCAACTCAGGATTCAACTCTGCGATGCGTGCTTCAATTTCCAAATAGTCGTCGCTGATCAAAGCTTCTACGCCATACAGTTTGGCGGCTTCGCGCACCTCGCGAGCGAATTCACGGCTGTAAGTACCAATGCCAACGACGGTAAAGCCCATCTCATCGGCAGCCACTTTGGCAGCAGCCACTGCGTGCGTCGCATCGCCAAACACAAACACCCGTTTGTTGGTGAGGTAAGTAGAGTCAACTGAACGCGTGTACCAAGCAGCTCGCGATTCAGCTTTGGCCAAAGCAGCTTCAGGGTCAAGTCCTGCAAGTTGCGCCACTTCACGAACAAAGTTACGCGTGGCTGTGGTGCCAATGGGAATGGTTTTGGTAAAGGCTTGGCCAAATTGACGCTGCAACCACTGCGCACTCAAATTGGCAATTTCAGGATACAGCACCACATTGAACTGCGCATCTGCCAAGCGTGCAATGTCTGCAGGTGTGGCCGTCAAAGGGGCCACCACATTGATTTCAAGGCCCATGTCGGTGAGCAGCTTGCGAATTTCTGTGAGGTCATCACGGTGTCTAAAGCCCAATGCAGCGGGGCCTAAAATATTGCAACGCGGTTTGCTGCCGGGTGTCTTTTCAATCTGATCGGCTGGCAACGCCAAGTTCCGAACCAATTGGTAAAAAGTTTCGGAGGCGCCCCAGTTTTCTTTGCGCTGATACGAAGGCAATTCCAAGGCCACAACAGGCACTGGCAAGTTAAGTGCTTTGCACAATCCACCTGGATCGTCTTGAATCAACTCTGCGGTGCACGATGCACCGACCAACATGGCTTTGGGCGAGAAGCGCTCAAAGGCTTCGCGCGCTGCTGTCTTGAACAATTCAGCGGTATCGCCGCCCAAATCACGTGCTTGGAACGTGGTGTAGGTGACAGGTGGGCGTTTTTGCAAACGCTCAATCATGGTGAACAACAAGTCTGCGTAGGTATCGCCCTGCGGTGCATGCAACACGTAATGCACCTCTTCCATGGCCGTGGCGATTCGCATCGCGCCGACATGGGGAGGTCCTTCGTAAGTCCAGAGAGTGAGTTGCATGGCTCTGGTTCCTTTAAGCGGCCAGGCGCATGCGGCGCACCAAGGGACGGGTGAAAAGTTCGGCCAAATCGCCCGCTTGGTCATAGCCTTGGATGGGCGTGAACACCAACTCAATGGCCCACTTGGTGGTCATGCCCTCAGACTCCAGGGGGTTGGCCAAGCCCAAGCCGCACACCACCATGTCGGGGTGCAAAGCGCGGCAGCGATCGAGTTGTTTCTCGACGTGCTGGCCTTCCGATAAAAACGTGCCCTCAGGCAACATGGCCAGCTCCATGGCCATGTGTTGGCGGTGCAAATAGGGTGTGCCGACTTCCAACAATTTCATCCCCAGTTCACGCGACAAAAACCGCGCCAAAGGAATTTCAAGCTGGGAGTCAGGGAAGAAAAAGATGCTCTTGCCGGCCAACTGCAGCTTGGCGCGGGTTAAGGCCGTGGTCGCTCTGGCCATCGGGCCTGCTACTGCTGCTTCAAAGCGTTCTTGAGGCACATTGAACGCGTTGGCAGCAGATTGCAACCATGCCGTAGTGCCTTCAATGCCAAGTGGGAAAGGAGCAGGCAACAAACTGGCACCCCGCGCCTGCAAGGCCTTGGCGGTGTCAGCTAAAAACGGTTGCGCCAGCAACAAGCGCGTGCCAGGGCCGATGGCCACCATGTCGTCGGCACGCCGAGGTGGGAAAAAGCGAACTCGCTCAATGCCCATTTGATTCAGGATGCGCAAAAACTGATCTTCGACCACGTCAGCCAAAGTGCCGACAACGACCAATTCCTGTGCTCCGGTTTCAATCGCCTTGGGCAGACCTGGCACCATCGATGCCAAACAGGCATCTTCGCCTTGTGTGAATGTGGTTTCAATACCACTTCCCGAATAATTGAGCACACGCACTGAGGATGCATGCTGCACTGAAAGTCTGGCGGCTGCACGTGACAAATCAAGCTTGATGACCTCGGATGGACACGAGCCCACCAAGAACAGCAGCTTGATCTCTGGACGACGCGCCAGCAGTTGGTTGACCACCCGATCGAGTTCGGTATTGGCGTCTGACAGCCCTGCCAAATCGCGCTCATCAATGATGGCTGTCGCAAAGCGGGGCTCTGCAAAAATCATGACGCCTGCTGCCGACTGAATGAGGTGGGCGCAAGTGCGCGAGCCCACCACCAAAAAGAACGCGTCTTGAATCTTTCGGTGCAACCAGATGATGCCAGTTAAGCCGCAGAAGACCTCGTGTTGGCCACGTTCGCGCAACACGGGCGCATCGCTGCAACCACCTGCCGTTTTCACTGGGATGGGAAAGCTCACCACGCTCATGCCAAAGCCCCCTGATACACATGAGGGTCAGCTGATGCAGCGCGCAATTGCGCCTCTTGATCTAAGCGTGCCGCCCGCAACTTGAGGATAAATTGCCCTGCGTTGACAAGGTAAGTGGCATAGGCTGCCAATGCCAAATACATCAACTCAACACCTTGCAATTTTTGGCTAAAGGTTGCGTACAAATAAGCGGTGTGAAGCGCCAGCACCAGCATGCTGAAGACGTCTTCCCAAAAAAAAGCGGGCGCAAACAAGTAGCGACCAAACACCACTTTTTCCCAAATACAACCTGTGATCATGATGGTGTAAAGCGCCAAGGTTTTGACTACAACGCTTTGGTTGGCAATTTCCAAGCCCTGACCGGTAAACAAATACCTCAAGACAAAGAACAAGCTTCCTAAAAAAATGAAAAACTGAATGGGCGCCAGCAATCCCTGAACAAAAGTCCAATAAGTGCTGTCACGACGCAGTCTTTCTTCTGGGGTGTAAAGCGGTCGGCGCGCCAAGACCCTGCTGTCGATTGCGTGTGTCAAAGTTGGTATTTTTTCAGCCATGGGGCCAATTTATTCCCTCTTTCCTGAATTGTCAACTTAGATTGACGTAAACACTTAGTTACATACAAATAAATACCCGACTTTATTAGTAGGACAAAAATAAGCTTTGACCAAAGTCAAGTCAGCGCGTTAAATGGAAAAAATCGAAATGAACACGCTGCTGTGCAATGTTCTTTCACCAAGCAGGAGACACGGGAATGGACAACTCAAATCAGAGCAATGGCAACAGGGCGGAAAGCCCCCATTTCCCTGAAAACAGCGAGGAAGGGCATTGGCGAGGATTCGGTGCGCCAGCCAACAGCCGGTTCGATGGCACCCCGGGTTCTGCCCCCATCGTTGCGGCCACATCCGCCACAACCGTGGCTGTTTTGGCACGTACCATTCAAAACGAAATCATCCCCCGTTTGATGATGGCCCATCGCACACCCACAGAGTGTGCAATGCCCAATTTGGTCATTCCCTACAGCATCAGCGGTGCAGATGTCACCAACTTTGTCAATCTCTTGTTAGAAGGAAGACAATCTGATGGCCTGGATTGGATTGAAGAAGCCCGTGGCAAGGGCGTCAGCATCGAGTCCATCTTTTTGAACCTGTTAGCACCAGCTGCGCGGCAATTGGGCGAGCTATGGGAAGATGACGAACGCGACTTCACCGAGGTCACCCTGGGCTTGGCCGAGCTGCACAAAATTTTGCACGTGTTGCCTTCCATGAGCGAGTTGCACAAACAATACGTGCCCAATGGCTTGTCGATTTTGCTCATGCCCTCGCCCGGTGACCAGCATACATTTGGCTTGGCCATGGTGGCCGAATTTTTCCAGCGGGATGGTTGGGCAGTCGATGGCGGCACTTTTGCAGCCGCCGACAATCCAGCGCTCTTGGTCAAGGCCAAACGTTACGATGCCGTCGGATTTTCATTGGCAACTGGCCTGGGTTTTAACCGTTTACAAGACTGCATTTCAGCCATTCGAAAAACGGTCAGCCCAGACAAATTGTGCATAATTGTTGGTGGCCCTTTTTTCGTAGACAACCCAGACAAAGTCAGCCTTGTGGGTGCCGACCTCTTTGTCCAAGAGGCCAATTTAGCCCCTGGCATGGTCCAAAAGTACATTCAAGCCAACGTGTCCTCCAATTAATTTAACTTTGTGAAGTATTCCCTATGAACACCAGTTTTCAAACAGCATCGGAGCAATCGCCCGGGCGATTTGGAAATGCACAAAGTCTATTGGGTCACTTAGATGCCAATGTCATTTCCAACTTGATCACCACCACCGCCGACGTGGTGCTCGTGATGGACGAGAATGGCTTCATTGAAGACGCCGCATTTGCCAACGAAGAGTTGCTGAAGATTGGTCGAGCCCATTGGATTGGCAAGCCATGGGGGCAAACAGTCACCGAGGAAAGCAAAAACAAAGTCAACGCCTTGCTCAAAGACATGAGTGGCGGCAAGAGCACCAAATGGCGCCAACTCAACCAATCGGCTGAAAATGGCACCGACTTGCCCTTGTCCTATTCGGTTGTCACCGTGCCATCAGGCCAACAAGATGGCCGCGTTCGTGCCTTGGCCTTTGGCCGTGATCTGAGGCCCCAAGCAGCGCTTCAACAAAAAGTGCTCAACGCCCAACGCGCCATGGAGCGCGATTATTGGCACCTTAAAAACGTAGAAACCCGTTACCGCTTGTTGTTTCAGGTTTCGTCTGAGGCCATGCTGATTCTCAACGCAGACACTGAAAAGTTAGAAGACAGCAACCCTGCTGCTTTTGAGTTGTTGGGCGGCGATCTGCACAAATCTGGCTGGTCCATCGCCTCCGGTTTGGACAAAGCCAGTTCGGTCGCTTTCAGCAAAGCATTCGCAGAGCTTCTTGCCAGCGGCCAAACTGCGCCCATCAATTTGACCCTTCCGCAAGGAGGCATCAAAGTATTGGCCCATATTTCATTGTTTAGGCAAGAAAAGTCAGCTCACTTTCTCATTCGCCTTGTTCCTAACCAGACGCGCCCGTCTTTGTCTGCCAACAACCAAACCCGACAGTTGTTGTCTGAGGTGATGGAGAGTGCGCCCGACGCCTTGGTTGTCACTGACACGAATGGCATGGTCCTGTCTGCCAATCGCTCCTTTTTGCAATTGGCCCAGGTCAGCAACGAGGCCCTGGTTCAAGGCGAGCCACTAGACCGATGGCTTGGTCGGGCTGGCGTCGAAATGAAGGTCCTGCTGTCAAATCTGAAACAGCGCGATGTTGTCAGATTGTTTGCAACTCGCATGCGCGGAGATCTCGGCTCTGCCACTGAAGTTGAAATTTCTGCTGTGTCCGTCACCAGCGGTGAGCAACCTTGTTTGGGCTTCACCATCCGAGATATCAGCTTGCGTTTGGGCGCAGAAGCCAAATCCAGCAACGATGTGTTCCGCTCCAGGGGGCAAATGACCGAATTGGTAGGACGTGTTCCTCTCAAAGACATTGTGAGCGAAACCACCGATCTGATTGAACAAATGTGCATCGAAGCCGCGTTGGAGCTCACTGGGGACAATCGCTCATCTGCCGCAGAAATGCTGGGCTTGTCGCGCCAAAGCTTGTACGTCAAACTGCGCCGTTTCGGCATCAACGTACCAGACAACGAGCCGGAAGTCTAAACCGCACCCATGACATTGAGGCGCCTTGACCACGGCGCCGTCGGTGTAAACCATTGGATGTGTAAATTTAACTTGACACCTCAGTGTGTCATGAGTAAAACACATACCATGGCCCTCCCTCAACTGTCCGCAGTCACTGAGTTATTCAAACCCATCACTTGGTTTCCACCGATGTGGGCCTTCGCTTGCGGTGTGATCGCCTCTGGCGTGGCCATGGATGGCAAATGGGTTTTGGCAGCCATAGGCGTTGCTTTGGCAGGCCCCTTCGTTTGCGCCACCAGCCAGGCGGTGAACGATTGGTTTGACCGCCATGTCGATGCCATCAACGAACCCCAACGCCCCATACCTTCGGGCCGCATGCCTGGCCGCTGGGGTCTTTACATCGCCATTCTGTGGACCTTGGTCTCTTTAGGGGTTGCCAGCCTTTTAGGCCCTTGGGGCTTTGGCGCTGCCGTGGTCGGCTTGATCTTGGCCTGGGCCTACAGCGCACCACCTTTTCGTTTCAAAGAAAACGGCTGGTGGGGCAATGCGGCTTGCGGCATCAGCTACGAAGGCATCGCTTGGACAACGGGGGCTGCAGTGATGGCAGGTGGGCAAATGCCCGACAAACGTTCTTTGTTGCTGGCACTTTTGTACAGCATCGGCACCCACGGCATCATGACTTTGAATGATTTCAAAGCGGTGCAAGGCGATCGCGAAATGGGCGTGCGATCGCTGCCCGTCCAACTGGGTGTTCAATCCGCTGCAGGCGTGGCCTGTTGGTTCATGGCCTTGCCGCAAGTCATCGTGATCATTTTGCTGTTTGCATGGGGCTGTCCGTCGCAAGCCTTGGCAGTGACTGTCTTGCTGGGCGTTCAGCTTGTGATGATGGACTATTTTTTAACGCGGGTGATGCAACGCGCCCTCTGGTACAGCGGCTTTGGTGTGCCGTTTTTTGTGGCAGGGATGATGGTCAGTGCCTTCGCCCTGCGCGGTTTACTTTCATAAGGTGATGACATGAGCTCTATCGAAACTTTCGATGTGGTGGTGGTAGGCGGTGGTCCTGCAGGTGCTACAGCCGCTCACACGTTGGCCCAGCGGGGACATTCTGTTTTGCTATTGGACAGAGCAGGTCGCATCAAACCATGTGGCGGTGCGATCCCGCCTAGGTTGATCAAAGACTATGACATTCCAGACCATCTGTTGGTGGCCAAGGCGCAATCTGCACGCATGATTGCACCCAGCAACCACGGCGTTGATATTCCCATCGACAACGGTTTTGTGGGCATGGTGGATCGCGCAGAATTTGACGAATGGTTGCGCGAACGTGCCGCAAGTGCAGGCGCTGTGAGGCGCATTGGCACCTTTGAAAAACTAACCCGCGACACAGACGGTGTAAGCATCTTGCATTTTGAAGCACGTGAGCATCAGCAACGGGGCGGCGGCAAGCCCGCCATGGTCAAGGCCCGCACCATCATTGGGGCAGATGGCGCCAAATCACAAGTGGCAAGGCATGCGGGCGTCACGGGTGCCGCAGAAACTCAGTACGTTTTTGCGTACCACGAGATTGTGAAGGCCCCAGAAGTAAAGCCTGCTGGCTATGACGGTACACGCTGCGATGTGTATTACCAAGGTAAGTTGTCACCTGACTTTTACGGTTGGGTGTTTCCACATGGCAACACCTTGAGCATTGGCACAGGCAGTGCCGACAAAGGTTTTTCGCTGCGCAATGCGGTGAGCGAATTGCGCAAAGCATCCGGTCTGGGTGACAGCGAAGTGCTCAGGCGCGAAGGTGCACCTTTGCCCATGAAGCCTTTGAAGAAATGGGACAACGGCCGTGATGTCGTGTTGGCGGGAGATGCAGCTGGCGTGGTGGCCCCCGCTTCAGGTGAAGGCATTTACTACGCCATGTACAGCGGTGAGTTAGCGGCTCACGCGGTTGAAAAAGTGTTGCACACAGGCGATGCCAAAAATTTACAGATGGCGCGCAAACAATTTATGAAAGAGCACCGCACGGTGTTCACGGTGCTGGGCATCATGCAATGGTTCTGGTACAGCACTGAAAAGCGGCGCGAGCGCTTTGTCAAAATTTGCGAAGACCGCGATGTGCAGCAACTCACGTTTGAGTCTTACATGAATAAAAAATTGGTACGCAAAAAACCCATGGCGCACGTGCGCATTTTCTTCAAAGACATGGCGCACTTGTTGGGCATGGCGAAAGTGTGAGCCTCGAAGACATTTATCAAACCCCTTGGGTGGTTGACATCGCCATTGGTTTTATTCTGATCGAGACTGCCGCCTTGTGGGCCTTTCACCGAATCACCGGTCGTGGTTTGGCTATTCAAGATTTTTTACTCACTGTGCTCTCGGGCTTGTCACTCATGCTTGCTCTGCGTTGTGCGCTAACACCCGGACTTTGGCCCGGTATGGCCTTGTTTCTCATCACAGCGGGCCTCGCTCATGGGGCTGATTTAAGAGCACGAGCCAAAGCCAAGCAAGATGGTCATTGACGCCCCATCAGACCCTCCAAAGCGCCAGCGTGTCTTGGTCCTAGGTGCAACCGGCACCATTGGGCAAGCAAGCGTCAAGTCTTTGCTGAAAGAAGGCCACGAGGTGGTGTGCTTCATTCGCGCCAAAGCTGGCGTGAATGGCAAACTGAGCTTGCAAGATTGGCAGGCCAAATTGCCAGGCGCTGTTTTTCGCACAGGCGATGTGACCCACTTAAATTCCTTAACCCGTGATGGGTTTGCAGGCGAGCAATTTGACACGATTCTGTCTTGCTTGGCGTCTCGCACCGGCAACCCCCAAGATGCCTGGGCCATTGACCATGCAGCCCACATGTTGGCCTTGAAAGTGGCGCAGGGCGCTGGCGTGAAACACTTTGTGCTGCTCTCGGCCATCTGCGTCCAAAAACCTTTGCTTACTTTTCAACATGCCAAGCTGGCTTTTGAAGACGCCTTGGTGAAGTCGGGCATGGGCTATGCCATCGTCAGGCCCACCGCGTTTTTCAAATCGCTGTGCGGTCAAATTGAAAGGGTGCGCAAAGGCAAACCCTTTTTGCTGTTTGGCGACGGTCAACTGACCGCTTGCAAACCCATCAGCGACCACGATCTGGGCAATTACTTGGCGCAGTGCGTCAGCGACCCTGCTTTGCACAACCGAATTTTGCCCATTGGTGGGCCCGGTCCGGCCATCACACCTTTGCAACAAGGCGAGTATCTTTTTTCATTGCTCGGCAAAACACCTCGATACAGCCATGTGCCGGTCAAGATGATGGATGTGATCATCGGCACTTTGTCTTTTTGGGGCCGCTTCATGCCGTCTTTGGCCAACAAAGCTGAACTGGCTCGAATTGGCCGTTACTACGCCACCGAGTCAATGCTGGTCTGGGACGAATCGCAAGGCCGCTACGACGCCGATGCCACGCCTTCTACAGGGCAAGACACCCTGTGGGATTGCTACCGAGCCTTGGTCAGTGGAAAGATCACTCTAGAACGCGGCGATCACGCGGTTTTTTGAGTCTGTCAAGGACAGACTTGACTTCTTTAGCGATAATCGAGGGTTTTGTCTGGCACCTCGATTTTGAACGCACCCCACGCCCCCGCAAGTCTCACTGAACTGGAAACGGCCAGGGAAAAAGTTCGCCAGCTAGAAGCCGATTTGGCAAAAGCCAGAAAAGCGGCTGGAATCAGTTCAAAAGATACCCCACAAGATGGGGCCTATTTGGCCAGCGCCCTGCGCCAAACGCACATCAGCGTGCGCGGTGCCCGCACCCACAATCTCAAAAACATTGACCTCGACATCCCCCGCAACCAGCTGGTGGTCATCACAGGCTTAAGTGGATCGGGCAAGTCGAGCTTGGCCTTTGACACCTTGTATGCCGAAGGTCAGCGCCGATATGTTGAAAGCTTGTCGGCTTATGCCCGCCAGTTTTTGCAACTCATGGACAAGCCCGATGTCGATTTGATTGAGGGCCTTTCGCCTGCCATTTCCATCGAGCAAAAAGCCACCAGTCACAACCCGCGCTCCACCGTTGGCACCGTGACTGAAATTCACGACTACTTGCGTTTGCTGTTTGCACGCGCTGGCACGCCTTACTGTCCTGATCACAACTTAGCGCTGCAAGCCCAAACCGTGAGCCAGATGGTTGACGCCGTTTTAGAGTTGCCAGAAGACACTCGCCTCATGATCGTGGCACCCATTGCGCGCGAACGCAAAGGCGAATTTGAGAAAGTCTTCGAGCAAATGCAGGCTCTGGGCTATGTGCGCTTTCGCATCAATGGTCAAACCTATGAGGTGGAAGATTTGCCCACCCTCAAGAAGACCGAAAAGCACGACATCGATGTCGTGGTTGACCGACTGAAAATTCGCCATGAAGCTGAAGCGCCAGCACGCGATGCATTGCGCCAGCGCATTGCCGAGAGTTTTGAAGCCGCTCTGCGCTTGGCCGACCAACGTTCCGTGGCGGTAGAAATGGACACGGGCAAGGAATACCTGTTCAATGCCAAATTTTCATGCCCAGTTTGCCACTATGCCATTGCCGAGCTCGAGCCTCGCTTGTTCTCTTTCAATTCCCCCATGGGCGCTTGCACCACCTGCGATGGCTTGGGTACCACCGAAGTTTTTGACATCGACCGCGTGGTGGCATTTCCCAGTCTGAGTTTGGCAAGTGGCGCCATCAAGGGCTGGGACAGGCGCAATGGCTTTTACTTCAGCATGCTGGAAAGCTTGGCCAAGCATTACGCATTTGATGTGGAAGCCCCCTTCGAATCTCTGCCAGATACAGTGCGCCAAAGCATTTTGTGGGGCTCGGGCGAAGAACACATCAAATTCAGTTACATCATGGAGTCGGGTGCATCTAAGGGCAAAAAGGTGTCTAAAAAGCACCCCTTCGAAGGCATCATTCCCAACCTCACGCGCAGGTACAAAGAAACCGACTCCAGCGTGGTTCGCGAAGACTTGGCGCGCATGCGCAGTCACCATGCTTGCTCAGATTGCAAGGGCACTCGATTGCGCCGCGAAGCCCGTCATGTGCGTGTGGGCGAGGGCCCACAAGCGCGCGCTATTTACGAAGTGAGCCACGTCACTTTAGGCGAAGCCCAGACCTATTTTCAAAGTTTGAAACTGCGTGGCGCCAAAGCTGAAATTGCCGACAAAGTGGTGTCTGAAATTGGCTCCCGCTTGAAGTTCTTGAACGATGTGGGTCTGAATTATTTAAGCCTCGACCGCAGTGCCGACACCCTCTCGGGCGGCGAAGCGCAGCGCATTCGCTTGGCCAGCCAAATTGGCTCAGGCCTCACGGGTGTGATGTATGTGCTGGACGAGCCCAGCATTGGTTTGCACCAACGCGACAACGATCGCCTGATTGGCACGCTCCAACATTTGCGCGACATTGGCAACAGTGTGTTGGTGGTGGAGCATGACGAAGACATGATTCGCATTGCCGACCATGTGATTGACATGGGCCCGGGCGCTGGCGTGCATGGAGGTCGTGTGATGGCACAAGGCACTTGCAATGATATTTTGCAAGCACCTGATTCATTGACGGGCCAGTATTTGTCGGGGCGCAAAGCCATTGAAGTGCCGGTCAAACGGCATGCACCCAGCAAAGACTTTATTGAAATTGTGGGTGCTCAAGGACACAATTTAAAAAATGTACGAGCGGCCTTTCCCGTCGGTCTTTTAACTTGCGTCACAGGCGTATCGGGTTCAGGCAAGTCCACCTTGGTCAACGAGACTTTGTACACCGCTGCTGCGCGCAGCATCCACCGTGCGCACGATGAGCCTGCTGCCCACGAAGATATTTTGGGTCTCTACCATTTCGACAAGGTCATCAACGTTGACCAGTCTCCCATTGGCCGCACACCCCGCAGCAACCCGGCCACTTACACAGGCTTGTTCACACACATTCGCGACCTCATGACCGAGGTGCCGGCTGCGCGCGAACGCGGTTACGGTCCAGGTCGCTTCAGCTTCAATGTGAACGCATCCAATGGCGGTGGTCGGTGTGAAGCATGCCAAGGCGACGGTATGGTCAAAGTTGAAATGCACTTCTTGCCCGACGTTTATGTGCCTTGCGACGTGTGCCACGGCCAACGCTACAACCGCGAGACTTTGGAGATTTTGTACAAAGGCAAAAACATTGCCCAAATGCTCGACATGACGGTGGAGGCGGCGTTTGAGTTTTTCAATGCGGTGCCTGCCATTGCTCGAAAACTGCAAACCTTGCTCGATGTAGGTTTGAGCTACATCCGATTAGGCCAAGCCGCCACCACCTTGTCGGGTGGTGAAGCACAGCGTGTGAAATTGGCACTGGAATTGTCCAAGCGTGACACGGGCCGTACGCTTTATATTTTGGACGAGCCCACGACAGGTTTGCATTTTGCAGACATTGCCTTGTTGCTCAAAGTCTTGCACCAACTGCGCGATGCGGGCAACACCATCGTGGTCATTGAGCACAACCTGGATGTGATCAAAACAGCCGATTGGTTGATCGACATGGGCCCCGAAGGTGGCTCAGGGGGTGGCACAGTGGTGGGTGTAGGCACCCCCGAATCACTGGCGCAGAACCCTGCCAGCTTTACAGGACGCTACTTAAAACGTTTGCTTGAAAAATAATCAAGCCTGCGCGGCTGCTTTGAGAAGATCGCGCGTCCGCAAAGCTTCATGGCGGGCCGCTTGCGCAAAATCAACGCCCGATGACGCATACAAAATAGCGCGCGAAGAACTCACAACGACAGCGCCAGTGGTCGCGCCATTGCTTTGTCGGTAACCTGCCTTGATGGTAGCCTCTGCATCGCCGCCTTGGGCACCAACACCCGGAATGAGCAAGGGCAAGGTGGGCGCCAAACTTCGCACTCGCTCAATTTCAGCAGGATAGGTGGCACCCACCACCAAACCCAATTGACCATTCAAGTTCCAGGGACCCTGCGCTAGCTTTGCAATGTGCTCGTAAAGCAAAGGCTGGCCTTCCACAGATGCCAAACGTTGGTTTTGCAAATCATCACCACCAGGGTTGGAGGTACGGCAGAGCAAAAAAGCACCTTTGCCGTGGTATTTCAAATAGGGTTGCAAAGAGTCAAAGCCCATGAAGGGTGACAAAGTGACTGCATCCGCGTCATAACGCTCAAACGCTTCTTTGGCATATTGCTCGGCCGTAGAGCCAATGTCACCTCGCTTGGCGTCCAAAATGACCGGTACATGCGGTGCACTGCGGCGCATGTGTGCCATGAGTTTTTCCAATTGGTCTTCGGCGCGGTGCGCGGCAAAGTAAGCAATTTGGGGCTTGAAGGCAATGGCCAAGTCGGCCGTGGCATCGACAATTTGCGCGCAAAAGTCATAAATTTTGCTAGCGTCGCCCTTCATGCCAGCGGGAAACTTGCTGGGCTCGGGGTCGAGACCCACACACAACAGGGAGCCGTTTTGGCGCTCAGCGCTTTGCAGTTGTTCTAAGAAGGTCATGGCTCGATTTTAAAGGCTCAAGTGGCAATACCCAATCTCACAAGCTTATCGGCCATTTGGCACTAAGATCCCCCCATGCATTCACTGACAACACGACAATGGGTGGTCTTGGCGCTCTTAACTGTGGTTTGGGGTCTCAATTGGCCTGTGATGAAGTTAGGCGTCACGGGCTTTCCACCCCTGACATTTCGGATGCTGTGCTTGCTCATTGGCACCCCCGTTTTGGGGCTTGGCCTTTTGGCTATGAAGGTGCCTTTTCGAATTCCCAAGCAGTACTGGCGTGAATTGTTGGTGCTGGCCATCTTTAACATGTTCATTTGGCATGCCTTGATCATCTTGGCGGTGCAGTATTTGTCCAGTGGCAGATCGGCCATTTTGGGTTACACCATGCCTATCTTCTCGGCCTTGATTGGCGCTTTTGTATTTCACAATCAACTGAGCAAGCGTGCTTGGGGTGGCGTTGCCGCTGCAGCATTAGGCGTTGTTCTTTTGCTTTGGCACGAATTGGCCAATCTGACTGGCAAGCCTGTGGGCGTGTTGTTGGCCTTGGTCGCTGCCAGCACTTGGGCGCTTGGTACACAAATGCTACGCCGAACCACAATCCCTTTGCCAACCCTCACCTTGTCGTTTTGGATGACGGCCATGACCACCGTGGTGATGGTTGTTTTGGCCTTTGTTTTTGAATCAGATCGCTGGCAAGAACCCACGCCCACGCATTGGGTCTCTATTCTTTACAACGCTTTGTTGGTGTTCGGGTTTGCTCATTCCGCCTGGTTTTATTTGGCCCGTGGTTTACCGCCAGTGGCCTCCACCTTGAGCGTCATGATGATCCCCATTTTGGGGGTGTTCAGCGGGGCATGGGCTTTGAATGAAATACTGCATTGGCAAGATTGGGCGGCCATGGGGCTGATGGTGGTTTCGATTGCCAGTGTGCTGTGGCCATCGCAAGCCGCCAAACCTGAAGCAGCTTAGGCGCTGTTTGGCTGCATCAAACTGGCAGCCAAACACAAGTCGGCCCAAGCCTTGGCTTTGTCTGCTTGGTTGCGCAGCAAGTAAGCTGGCGGATAGGTTACCACCACAGGAATGCCCTTGAAACTTTGCACTTGTGAGCGCAACTTGCCTAACGGCTCTGAACTTTGCAACAAGGCCAGCGCAGCCGTTCTGCCCATGGCCAAAATCACTTTGGGTTGAACCAACTCAACTTGACGCGCCAAATAAGTGGCGCAATGCGACACCTCGACTTGACTGGCATTGCGACCCACTGGCGTGCGGCATTTCAAGGCATGCGTTAAATAAACTTGCTCCCTCGTGAGGCTGAGTGCCTTCAACATATTGTCTAGCAATTGGCCTGCCGGTCCTGCAAAACTTCGCGCCTCTTTGTCCTCATCGTCGCCAGGCGCATCGCCCACAATCATCCAATCGGCTGCAGCCAAACCTTCGCCCAAAATGGCTTGCTGGCGAGATTGGCTGAGGCCACAGCCTGTGCAAGAAGCCACAGCCGTCTGAATTTGTACCCAGTCCATGCGGGCAATGCCTTCTGGCAAATTCGAAATGTCCACAATGGGGACTGACAGCAATTGGGATGCACTGGATGCAGATGTGGCAGCAGGTTTTGCAGCAGTCTTGTGAACTGGTGAAGCGACAGGCTCTACAAGCTTGACATCGGAGGACGCCACGTCAGACATGGCGCGTGTTGTTGGCGGCATCCAAACTCGCACACCCATTTCCGCTAGCATGGCGCGCTGGCGGTCGTCCAATTCAAAATGGGTGGCGTTGTCGTCCACCGGGACACTTGTTTCTTCAGTCATTGCTTAGGCTTTTAGAGGCATGCTCATGACCACCGCAGACTCTCGGGTGGTTCGACCAGCAGGATAGTAATCTTTTCTTAAACCAACTTGTTGAAAGCCAAAACTTTTGTACAAGTTCAAGGCGGGTGCATTGCTTTCTCGCACCTCGAGCCACAAGCAACTGGCGCCATGGGTTTGCGACCAGAAGCACAAAAATTGCAACAAACAACGCGCCCAACCTTGTCGCTGATAGGCTGGCGCAACGGTGATGTTAAGCAAATGAACTTCGTCAATCACTTGCATGGCCACAAAGTAGCCGACCAGCTGTTCTTCTGCCACCAACCGATGCGCCACATTGCCAGCCTTCAAGGCGTCTTTGAAATTGCCCAATGTCCATGGGTGACTGTATGCCGTTTGTTCAATCGCCAACACTGCTTCTAAGTCGGCTTCGGTCATGGTGAGCAGCTGCACCCTGATCTCCGGTGTCAGACATTGCTTCAGCTCTGGTGGCCACAAATTCATGGTGAATAGGGGTCAGGTGTCAAGCAACGGGCTTGGTTTTGGCCCGTTGGATGGCCTCGCGTTCTGCGGTGGTCTGTGCCACTTTGTCGCGAATGTAGAGTGGCTGAACCGCTTCTGGTGCAACAGCTTGTTGGCTGGCCCACAAGACAGGCGCCATGCGCAGCAAAGCCAAAGCGTGGGGCACTGCTGAAATACAGCGCAAGGAGACGCCGTTTGATTCAAATTCTTGCAAAGGAAAGCGGTCTTTGTAAACTTCAAATCCATTGCCGGCCAACACCAAGTTAGGCAAGCCCAACTGGCTCAGAAGTTTAGCCATCGCTTCTGGCGGCCCCACCTGCAAGGGCCGCACGGATGTCCATTGAGAAGTGGCGCATTGCCACTCATACACCCCCACATAAACCTCGCCCATCCTAGCGTCCATCACAGACGCCATGTACCCATCTGGCGAAGCTTCTAACGTAGGCGGCGAATCGAGTGTTGCGCTGTTTTGCTCATGGGCCAGTCTGTAGCGCGCGTCTTCGGCCACTGCCTTCAAACTGTCGATGGGAATGACTTTTAAATTGGCGCCCAAAGCAAGGCCTTGAGCCACCGCACAGGCCGTTCTGAGGCCTGTGAAAGAACCAGGCCCTTGGCCCACCACCAAAGCTGTCAACTCAGACAATGGCAATTGCGCTTGCGCAAGCAAAGCATGGGCCGTGGGAATCAATTGTGCCGAGGCATTGGCACCCCCCAAGCCATGGTGATGCCAAGTTTGTTGGCCGTTCGACAAGGCGACCGACATCATGTCGGTGCTGGTGTCAAAGGCCAAAAATTTCAATGCTTGCTTCATCAGTTCAATGCGGCTTCGTTTCAAGGATCAAGATTTGAGCATGCTTTGGCGCACGCCAAACAAAATGCCACCTGTGACCAGGGCCAAACCAGCCCACAAATTCCAAGACAAGGGCTCACCCAAGAAAAAAACCGCACCGAGCGCAGACAAGCCTGGCACCAAGGCAGTGATCATGGTGGACTTGACGGGGCCAAATGCACGAATCATTTGCGTGAAGGTGATGCCCGAGATGACCACCGAACCAATGCCTTGGAAGGCGGCTTGAAACAGAATTTCTGACCATGAAGCTTGTGCCATGTGACTTGGCAGCACATTGAAATTCACCAGCAAGGCATAAGCGGGCACAAAACTCACCAACGCAAATGCAGTAATGGCCATCGTGGCGCGCACTGCATCTAAACCATATCGACGCACCGTGACGCTGTAGGCAGACCAACAGAATGCAGCCATCATGAACAACAGGTCGCCCATCCAAACATCCCCGCCTTCAAAGGCTTTGAGCAAACTCATGCCACCCACCAAAATATCGCCGCACACTATCATGGCCAAACCAATGGCTCGGTTGGCACCAATTTGCTCACGCAAAAAAAGCCACATCAGCAAACTGGTCCACAGCGGCAAGCTCCCTGGCATGAGCACAGAAGCGTGTCCCGCAGGCGCGTAAAAAAATCCAATGTAAGCCAGCACGGCATACAAGAAGCCGCCTACCATGCCCGCCTGCACCGTGATGTTCAAAGGCAATGGCGACAAACCAAACAGGGAGCCCACTTTTTCACCGCGCTGCCGGGCTTCCCGCATCAGCCACCAGGCCCATGGCAAGAGCACACTGCTAGCGCCCAGAATACGGGCGCATGCAATGTCCAAAGGCAAGAGCACATGAGATGCTGAGGCCCGGGCCACAATGATGAAGGACGTCCAAATGAGAACCGTGATCACGGCCGCTAAACGGCCAATGCTGAGTTGTGAGAAAGCCATGTCCCAATGATACGTCCTGACAATGGTGCAAGCGGGCAAGGACGGCTAGACTTCAGGGATGCTCAGTTCTCGCTTTCCCCTTTCTATCCAGACGGCTTGGGCCATGGCCTTGTTCTTGGCTTTGCAAAGCTTCACCGCCATGGCCAAGCCTCTTGTCAAAAAACCTGACATTGCGCAGTTGCCTGAGCCTGTTGCTCTGGCATTTAAACAAGCCAATGTTCCACTGAGCGCTGTCAGTGTCATGGTCACCCCTTTGACCCCCAACACGGCTTCTTTAATGCCCCCCAAGCCGAGGTTAAGCCTTCATGCCAATGCAGAGATGAACCCTGCTTCCGTCATGAAACTCATCACCACGTCGGCAGGCTTGTCCCTGTTGGGGCCAGACTTCACTTGGCGCAATCAAGTCTGGGTGGATGGCCCCGTGAAAGAGGGCATCTTGCAAGGTAACCTGTATTTCAAAGGCAGCGGCGATCCCAAATTGGTTTTAGAACGCCTTCAAACCTTGCTGCAAGATGTGATGGCCAAGGGCATTCGAGAAGTCAAAGGCGACATCATTTTGGATGGCAGTATTTTTGACCTGCCCGCAAAAAATCCTGCAAGCTTTGACGATGAGCCTCTGAGGCCCTACAACGTTGCACCGCAAGGTCTTTTATTGAACTTCAATGCCATGTTGTTCAAGTTCACGCCCGATGCCGCGCGAGGCGAGGCCACCATTGAAAGCGAGCCACCGCTTGCCAATGTTCAATGGCCCAGCAGCGTGCCGTTGTCGGGGGGGCCATGCCAGGATTGGAGAATCCAACTGAGGGCCGACTTTTCCAAACCAGACAAGGTGCAATTCAACGGCACCTACCCCAAAGCCTGTGGCGAGCAAAAATGGCCCGTCGCTTATGTGGAGCCGCAATCCTTTGGACTCAGGATGGTCCAAGCCATGTGGCGTCAAGCAGGCGGCCAACTGAAAGGGCAGGTACGCCATGGCCTCACGCCAACTCAAGGCACGCTGTGGCATGAAGCCTCTTCACTCCCATTGACCGATATCGTGGCGGACATCAACAAGTTTTCCAACAACGTCATGGCACAGCAGCTGTTTCTCAGTCTCTCTAGCCAGCAAAACAGAGGCAGTTTTGAGGCTTCTCGGCAGACGGTTTTGAAGTGGTGGTCGCAGAACTTAAAAGGGCAAAGTGTTCCCGTGCTAGACAACGGCTCGGGTCTTTCGCGCGAAGAGCGAAGCAATGCGCAAGCTCTCAGCGCCTTGCTGCACTTGGCAGCCCAAAGCCCCTATGCCAACGCCATGCAAAACTCGTTGGCCATTGCAGGTATCGACGGCACCGTGGCACGGCTGAAAGACAGACAACCCAATTCTGTCGCCATTGGCAGAGCGCTTCTCAAATCTGGCAGCCTGAAAGATGTCGCCTCCTTGGCGGGCTATGTGGATGGTTTGAGTGGCCAACGCTATGTCTTTGTGGTGATTGTCAACCACCCCAACGCCAATGCCGTTCGCCCCGCCTTCGACAGGCTACTGGAATGGACCGTGAGGGATGAGAAAAAGTCTTAGCTCAGCCTAGTAGTTACCCCATCACCTTTGCTTGGCGGTCTGCTTAAGATGAATCACAAAAGAACGGGCGTTCTTTTTTATTGCGTCTTTTAGCAAATCAAAACAATTCATACAAAGAGGTGAAAGATGAAATCCATAAAGTGGAAACTTGCACTGCTTTCTACAGCAACCGCCGTCTTTTTGGTGGGTTGCGGTGGTGGTGGTGCCGATCAAACCAGCCAACGCGCAGGAATCACATCCGTCAAAGTCATGGGCGACAGCCTGGCAGACAGCGGCACATTCAAAGGCATTCCCACCAACGGTCGAATTTTTTCGGTGCAAGACAGCGCCAGTGAGCCCAACACAGTTTGGACAGAACGCATTGCTGCACTTTTGGGCACCCCTCAACTTTGCAACTTTTTCAAATACACGGGTGCTGCAGCTTCCCCATTTTCCTTGGTACCCGGTTGCTCTAGCTATGCCGTGGGCGGAGGTCGCATCAACAACTTCAACCCTCAAACGGGTGGCGGTGCTTCACCTTTCTCCATCACTTATCAATTGCAAGTTGCATCTTCTGCTGGCAACTACAAAAGCACCGATTTGCTTCTCGTTGATGGCGGTGGCAACGATGCAGCCGATTTGGTAGGCGCTTACCTCAACGCCGCCAAAGATGGTGGCAGCAGCTATGCGGCCATGGCAGGCACGCTCATACCAGCAGCCACCTTAGGGCCCATGTTGGCGGGCGGTCAAGCTGGTTTGGCACAAGTAGGCGGAGCCTATATGGTGGCCTTGGCAGACAAGTTTTACGGCAGCATCAAAGCCAACGCCTTAGACAAAGGTGCAGAGCGCATCGCTGTACTCAACATGCCTGGTATTACCAACACGCCTCGATTCCAAATGGTGCTGAGCAGTATTGCTGCATCTTATGGCGGCGGCGTTGCCGGTGCAGGTGCTCGTGCCCAATCAGAGGCTTTGTTCAAGTCATGGGTAGAGGCCTTCAATGCGCGCCTTGCCACTTTGGTGGCCAACGACAAACGCATTGTGTTGGTCGACTTCTACACGGCATTCAATGACCAAGTGGCCAACCCAGCGCAATATGGTTTAACCAATGTCACCACCCCTGCTTGCCCCATCACTGGCATGGGTGCCGACGGCTTGCCTTTGTACAACTTCCAAACTTGTACAGCGGCTGCATTGTCTGCCATGACACCGCCAGCAGGCGCAACGGGTGGCAGCAACTGGTGGCAAACCTATGCTTTCTCAGACGGCTTTCATCCCACACCATTGGGCTATCAGCTGCTGAGCCAATTGGTTGCAAAGTCTTTAGCCACAGCAGGTTGGTTGTAAATCTCAGCGAAGGACAAAAATCATGAAATCTAAATTCTGCTTTGCGCTGTCAGCGATCACAGCACTCTCTGCACTTACTTTTGGTACCGTGGCTCAAGCTCAATCACAGGGCAGCTGGCTGGTTCGCGGCGGCATCATGCAACTTGCGCCGCAAGTCACAAGCGGCACCTTGACGGCCCCCTCACTTCCGGGCGCACAATCAAGTGTCAGCAACAGCACTCAATATGCGGGTGGCATCACTTACATGCTCAGCAACAGTGTGGCCATTGACTTGCCAATTGCTTTGCCTTTTAAACACAACCTCTATGGTGCTGGCAGCATCGCAGGCGTTGGCAAAATTGGTGATACCAAAGCCATTCCCGCCACTGTCATGGTGCAATACCGTTTTGGTGAATCCAGTGGCATCTTTCGTCCTTACTTAGGCTTGGGCGTCACCTATGCCAAGTTCGATGGCGAACACACCACCGCTGCACTTTCTGGGCTTACAGGTGGCACACCGTTAACCCCAACCACGCTGTCTATTCAATCCAAATTGGCTGCAACCATGCAAATGGGTGCTTCGTACAAAATTGATGAGCGTTGGTTTGTAGATGGTGCAATTACCAAAACGCCGCTGAAAACTCGCAACACTTTGTCCACCGGTCAAACCTTGGACATCAGCCTTAACCCCATTGGCATTAGCTTGGGCGTGGGCATGCGTTACTAAGCGTTACGAAACGAATGAAAAAACACCTCTAGGGGTGTTTTTTTTTGGTCAAGTCCTTTTGTTTTAAGCCCCTACAGCTTGTTCTTTGAAATTATTTTTAGGTTGCCGCCGACTGTGGGTCTTCTTTTGTGCAGGACTTTCCCATCCTGGAAACACAAGAACTGCTGGATGACATTGAAGGGCTATCGCAAAAATTTTTGCACGATCTATACCCAAATTAATGCGGTCATTTTCGATGGCCGAAATGGTCGGTTGAGGTATACCCGTGATCTGTGCCAATTGCCCTTGGCTAAGTTCTTGGAGTTCTCGCAAGATTCGGAGCGTTTCGCCAACGGTAACTTCAACTCTTTTTCTTGCGGGTTTAAATTCTGACATGTCAGTTCTTTTCGTAGTCATGTGGGGTTACCTCAACAACCTGAATCCTTAAAACTTTGGCGATCACTTGGTAAATGACTCGCCACTGCAAACTTAAACGAGATGAGCGATAGCCCGTCCACTTGCCAGTGAGCGCTTCATCGCGAAATCCCTTGATGCGCCGTAGCCCTGCAGGGCCAGAAAGTGTCGCAATGTTTTTCCAAGTTTCATACCGCTTCAATATCTCTGTGGGCACGCGTTTTGAAAGTTGCTTTTCGACATGACGGTGTTCTTGGATTTCCCACATGAGATCATCGTTACATACCATTTATAGTATGTCAACCTACAACGGCTGTCAATGCATTTGATTGCGAATGCCCACCGAATCAGGCGGCTGCGCGATTGAGCCTATCTCGCACACCTTCCCACTCGGGGGTTTCGGGGGGTGTCTCAATCCAAATGGTTCGAACACCTCGCGCATCAAAATTGCGCAACACACTGAACAAGTCATGCGCAGCTTGCGTTGCGTTGGAGGGCATGGCGCGCCAAATCAAGCCAGCACCCATGCTTTCGTGAGAAGGTTTTTGGACAGACCACAATGCCAAGTTTTGGGTATGCGGCCCTAAGGCTAACAGCGCCTTTTGCCACTCAGCAGAACTCATCAAGCGAACTTTGGCTGTGGGCGCGTAATGGGATTCCAAGGTGCCCGAGGCTCGAGGAGCTTGTGTGTGAAGTGCTTCTGGACTGACCAGTTTCAAGCCGCATCCTTGCTCGATTTGAGTGCGACTGATTTGCCCTGGTCGAAGCAGCACTGGGACCCCGCGGGTGCAATCGACAATGGTGGACTCAATGCCAACCTCGCATTCGCCCCCATCCAAAATTAAAAGTTCTGCTCCAAATTCAGTTTGCACATGCGCAGCGCTGGTAGGGCTCACACGACCAAACAAATTGGCACTGGGCGCCGCCACACCCCAGACACCTTTTGCGGCGCAAGCCTTCAGGACTTCAAGGGCTAGAGGGTGAGAAGGGCAACGCAGGCCGACAGAATTTTGTCCGCCCGCTGCAGCTGCGGCCATTTCTTCCCGACGTGGCAAGATCAGCGTGAGCGGACCCGGCCAAAATTGCGACATCAGTTTTTGCGCAAAGTCGGGGACTGAACTGGCAAATTGATGCACTGAACCTGCAGACGCCACATGAACAATCAAAGGGTGATTGGAAGGCCTCCCCTTGGCTTTGAAAATTTTGGCAACGGCAGTTTGGTTGCTGGCGTCGGCGGCCAAACCATAAACAGTTTCTGTTGGTAAACCCAAGAGTTCGCCTGCACACAAAGCTTCGACTGCTTGCTGCACGTGCACGGGGTTGCTGCCTGAAATGATCATGGACTGATGGGTCAGATAGAGGTGATGTCGAAGTGCGGTTGGGGTGCGATGTGTTTGGCGTGCAACTTAAAAAGCTTCAATGCCCAAAATAGCCGCTGCCTTCAAAGCCACTTTGCGGACCTCTTCCGATGTTGCGCCGGTCACATTCAGGTGACCCATCTTGCGTGCCTTGCGCGCTTCAGTTTTGCCATACAAATGCAAGTGGGTGCCAGGCAATGCCAAAACAGCAGCCCAATCCGGCAAACGCACCGCGCCCTGTGAATCAAACCAGACATCGCCCATTAAGTTGAGCATGACGGCAGCGCTGTGTTGTCTGGGTTGCGTCAAAGGCAACCCTGCCAATGTCCGAACTTGTAAATCGAATTGCGATTGGTCGCAAGCGTCTAGCGTGTAATGCCCACTGTTGTGCGGACGCGGCGCCATCTCATTGACCACCATGCTGCCATCTTGAAGTACAAAAAATTCAATGCACAAAACGCCTACATAATCGACGCCTTCTGCAATGGAACGTGCAGCAGCCACGGCTTGCTGCTGCAAAGCTTGAGGCAAATGACCCTCATACACTTCAGTGACTGCCAAGATCCCTTCGCGGTGCAAATTGCGTTGAACCGGAAAATTCACCATGTGCCCATCGCGGCCTCGGGCCAGGATGACAGAGCACTCCAAGTCCAATGGCAACATTTTTTCCAAAACACAAGGGACTTGCTGCAACGCTTGCCATGCATCGCGCAAAGCCGTTTCATCTTTCACACGGACTTGGCCTTTGCCGTCGTAACCCATGCGCGCAGTTTTCAAAATGCCGGGCAGCAAGTTTTGATTCAAGGCCACTGTCAATTGGTCTTTCGTCTCAATCACAGCATAAGGGGCACAAGGGACGCCGCATTTCACGAAGTGCGCTTTTTCTGCAGCACGGTCTTGTGCAATGGCTACCGCATCGGCGCCGGGAGACACAGGCCTGAGCTTGGCCAATTCACGCAGAGCTTGAGCAGGCACATTTTCAAACTCAGTGGTAATGGCAGCACTGCACGCTGCCAATTCTTTCAAGCCACTTGAATCGGTGTAATCTGTTTGAATGTGGCGATGGCTGACACGGCCTGCCGGGCTTTGAGCATCGGGGTCAAGCACCGCTGTGAAATAACCCATGGTTTGGGCTGCATGAACAAACATGCGCCCCAATTGGCCACCGCCCATCACACCCAATGTGAGAGGTTCAGCAGTAGAGGAAAGGCCATTGCTTGAACTACCTCCTGGCAACAAAGCTACAGACTGTGTCATGCCACTCATGCACCACCTACAGGGGGCAGGGTCATGGCTTGCGCCGCAGCCGTTTGATCTTTTCTGAATTGTTCCAGTTTGGCCTGCAATGGCGCATCGTTTTGAGCCAGCATGGCCACCGCAAACAATGCGGCATTGGCCGCCCCTGCCGCACCAATGGCAAAGGTGGCCACTGGAATGCCTTTGGGCATTTGCACGATGCTGTGCAAGGAATCAACCCCTTGCAAATGTTTGCTGGACACAGGCACGCCCAACACCGGTACCACTGTTTTGGCCGCTAACATACCAGGCAAGTGCGCTGCACCCCCTGCGCCAGCAATGATGGCCATCAACCCACGTTCAAGGGCCGTTTCGGCATATCTGAACATTTCATCGGGCATTCTGTGGGCTGAAACCACTTGAGCCTCGTGATCGATGCCAAACTGTTGGAGAATCTGGACTGCGTGCTGCATCGTGTCCCAGTCAGAGCTGGATCCCATGACCACGCCAATGCGTGTTTTGGCTTTGGATGCTGTGTTTGGCATGTTTGGCTTTGCTCAAGCGTCTAGACGCAGTAGGTAAGATGGAAAAACTGTTTCGGCTGAATTTCAGCCGAATCCTTGAATTTTAAGGTTTAGGCCATAGGTCTGGTAAATATGATTGATGTCACCGTAGAAACATTTGAAGCGGAGGTCATTGCGGCCTCCATGACCACCCCCGTTTTGGTCGATTTTTGGGCGCCCTGGTGCGGTCCTTGCAAAACTTTGGGCCCCCTCTTGGAAAAGGTAGAAATCGCCTATGGCGGGCGCTTCAAGTTGGTCAAAATTGACTCTGACCAAGAGCAGCAATTGGCTGCTGCCTTTGGCATCCGCTCCATTCCCACTTGCGTCTTGCTCAAAAACGGTCAACCTGTAGATGGCTTTATGGGCGCTGTGCCAGAAGGCAAATTGCGCGAATTCCTCGACAAACACGTACCCGGTGAAAACGAAGTTTTGGCTGAAGCTGAAGTGCAAGAGGCTGAAGCCTTGTTGGAATCAGGCGACCTAGAGACGGCTCAAGCCAAACTGATGCAAGCTCTTGAAGCCAACCCCGACAATGACGATGCGCGCTTTGACTTGGTCAAACTGCTCATCAGCATGGGCCAGCTCCAAACAGCTTCCACTGTGCTGAGCCCCTGCCTGTCTCAAATTCCGCTCAAGTTGCGCTTTGAAGCCTTGAAACAGTGGCTCGATGCTTTGGCATTTGTCACCACCGATCCGATGGGCCAATGGCCTTTGGAAAAGTTTGACGAACTCATTGCGGCCAACAAACGCGACTTCGATACTCGCTATGCCAAAGCCCGAGTGCTGTTGGCCAGTGACGATTGGACAGGCGCCATGGACGAGCTTTTAGAAATTATCATGCGCGACAAAAAGTGGAATGACGAAGCTGCACGCAAAACCATGGTGGGATTGTTGGAGTTGCTCACACCTGTTGCGCCTAAAGGCGGCGCCAACCACACCGGCAAAACAGCCGGCGGAATTGAACTTATGGGTCAAAGTGCCATTCAAGAAGACCCGCAAGCTGCCATGGTGTCGAGCTATCGGCGCAAGCTCAGCATGATGCTGAACTGATGCGCACGGCGTGTTAAGTTCATCAACATTTGGTGCTAACTTAATTACCTGGTAGCGCCCGCCTGCGCCTCAATCAGGCTGTGCATGCTGCGAAGCATGCCGGCCATCATCAAAGCCTCGCCCACCACAAACATAGGCCCCACTAAAAGACCCACCACATCGTCTGCAAAGGCCGGCTTGCGTCCTTCAAAGATGTGTCCAACGAACTGAACGATCCAACCCATCACAAACACAATCAGGCCAGGGAACCAAGCAGCGTCGTAAAGCGCATTCAAGCCCCAGCCCATTGCCGCATCGGGCGTGTGTGCGAATGCAATCAGAGCCCCATTCACCAAGCTGGTGGCGAGCCCAAGCAACAAGTTGCCTCGTGAAAGGTACCAAAGGCTTGAAAGCACCCAAAGCAAGCCCGCCAAGGTGATCGTTTGGCCTGCAATGTCGAAAGATACCAAGGACAGCAACATGCCAATCGATAAAACGATCAGAGGGATACCCACCAAGTGCGTGAGGATGTTGCGACGGTCGCGATGGTAGTGCGCGTACTGCACCATCAGCTCAGACGCTGAGCGAAACAAACTGATCATGAAAAGCTTCTCCCAGATTAGAAGCAAAGCCAAATTAACGCGTTAAACGCAGCAGTGCTTCTTCGTATTTTGCCGAGGTCTTCTCAATCACTTCACGGGGTAAACGAGGAGCGGGAGGCGTTTTATCCCAAGGCTTGCCGTTGACCAAAGTGCTTTCAAGCCAATCACGCAGAAATTGCTTGTCGTAGCTGGGTGGATTCACACCTTCTACATAGCTTTCAGCCGGCCAGTAGCGGGAAGAATCGGGCGTGAGCACCTCGTCCATCAACACCAAGGTGCCTTCGGCATCGAGTCCAAATTCAAATTTGGTGTCGGCAATGATAATGCCTTTTTCGGCTGCAATGGCACTGGCTGCTTTGTAGAGGGCAATGCTGATGTCTTTGATGCGCGTGGCCAAGTCAAGGCCAATCATGTCCACTGTTTTTTCAAACGTGATGTTTTCATCGTGCTCGCCCACGGCGGCTTTGGCAGCGGGCGTGTAAATGGGCTCTGACAATTTGCTAGCGTTCTTCAAACCAGCAGGCAACTTCACACCACACACGGCTTGTGATTCTTGGTATTCCTTCCAACCGCTGCCAGCCAAGTAACCTCGCACCACGGCCTCCACAGGCAGAGGTTTCAAACGCTTCACCAACATGGAGCGACCTTGAACTTGCGATACTTCTGCCCCACTCACGGCACTTTCAGGCGCCTCGCCTGTCAAGTGAATAGGGCAGAGGTTCAAGCCCTTGGGACCGAGTTTGTCAAACCAATACAAAGCCATTTGAGTGAGCAAGACACCCTTGCCTGGAATGGGCTCGCCCATGATGACGTCGAAGGCACTGATTCGATCGGAGGCCACCATCAGAATGCGATCGGTGCCGACCGCATAGTTGTCTCTGACTTTGCCGCGTGCGAGCAAGGTCAGAGATGTGAGGGCGGATGTGTGCAATGCAGAAACTGTCGTCATAGTGCCTGCATTATCGAGCCAATTTCAGTGAACAACCTGCACCAATTCGCCTTTTGAATATTGGGCAGCGACCACTTGCAAACTGTGACCCTTGATTTTGGATGCTTGGCCTTCACAGCCAAACTCGATGTAGCGCTGTTTGCAAATTTGCTTGGCCGCTTCACGTGCTGGCTTGAGCCATTCACGGGGGTCAAACTTATCGGGGTTTTGCGCCATGAATTTGCGCACTGCAGCCGTCATGGCCAGGCGAATGTCGGTGTCGATGTTGATCTTGCGCACACCAAACTGAATGGCCTTTTGAATTTCCTCGACAGGCACACCATAGGTTTCTTTCATGTTGCCACCATATTCACGAATGATGGCCAACAAATCTTGTGGCACGCTGGAAGAGCCGTGCATCACCAAGTGGGTGTTGGGAATGCGTTTGTGAATGGCTTGGATGCGGTCAATGGCCAAAATGTCGCCCGTGGGCTTGCGCGTGAATTTGTAGGCGCCGTGGCTGGTACCAATGGCAATGGCCAAGGCATCAAGCTGCGTGCGCTTGACAAAATCGGCGGCTTGTTCAGGGTCGGTCAAGAGCTGCTCTCGTGTCATGACCGCATCGGTGCCGTGACCATCTTCTTTGTCGCCTTGCATGGTTTCCAAGGAGCCTAAACAGCCCAACTCACCTTCTACCGTAATGCCCAACTTGTGCGCCATGGCCACCACTTTTTGCGTCACTTCGAGGTTGTATTCATAGCTGGCAATGGTTTTGCCATCGGCCTCCAAACTGCCGTCCATCATGACGGAGCTGAAACCCAAATTGATCGCGCCTTGGCACACGTCAGGGCTTTGACCGTGGTCTTGGTGCATCACCACAGGAATTTCAGGGTAGGACTCGACAGCTGCTTGAATCAGGAGCTTCAAAAAGCCTTCACCCGCATATTTACGAGCGCCAGCAGAAGCTTGCATGATCACAGGCGCACCCGTTTCTTTGGCAGCCTCCATGATGGCCTGAACTTGCTCTAGATTGTTGACGTTGAAAGCAGGAATGCCGTAACCGTTGGCGGCAGCATGGTCCAGCAACTCACGCATTGATACGAGTGCCATATTGAAAAGTCCCAGAGTAAATGAATATTTCCCAAGCCAACTCGTCACCATCCATTCTCAAGCACTGAGGTTTGAAAAAAGACATGTAACTGGCTTGTAACTGGGCATGATTTTAACAAGCGTCTGTGAAAATTCTGAGTTTATTGGCCAGTCCGACTATGATTTAAGTGATGTTCGCAAACCTTCCCCCAATGCAAGACCGCCAATCAGCGCCAACTTGGCGAGTTCCCGCCGCCATCAGCCTCGGTTTGATGTTGCTCTTATTGGCGTGGGACTTTTCGGGTGGAGACATGAAGATGGCCGCGCTCTGGGGTGACAGTGCAGGTTTTGCTTTGCGCCAGCATTGGTGGATGGTCAAGGTGATGCATGAAGGCGCTCGAACATTGGGATGGCTCTTCTTGTTGGGGCTGCTGGTCGGCATTTGGCGACCTTGGGGCACCCTCAGGTCCTTGGCTAGCGCAGAGCGTGCCGCCCTTTTTGTGAGTGTTGTGTGTGCTTTGCTGTCTGTCACCTTGCTCAAAGGGTTCAGCCAAACCAGTTGTCCTTGGGATTTGCAAGTCTTTGGGGGGCAGGTCCCTTACGTGTCACATTGGAATATTTGGGTTCGCGATGGTGGGGTGGGCCATTGCTTTCCTGCCGGTCACGCATCAACAGGCTTTGCCTTTATGGCAAGCTATTTTGGTTTGAAGCAAAACAGGCCAAGCGCTGCGACCAAATGGTTGCTATGCGCCTTGGTCATTGGCTTTGTCCTGGGCATTTCACAACAAATGCGGGGCGCTCATTTCATGAGCCATACGCTTTGGACCGCCTGGCTTTGCTGGACCGTGGGTTGGCTGAGCCACGCTTTGTTTCATCGTTTTTTCAACCCCTTGCGCACCATTTAAAAAAATGGAAAGGGGTCCAAATTCAAAAATTTGTACCCCTGATAGATTGGCGCTTGTTGAGGAAGTTAATCTTTACTCAGCACGGCACAGTTTGAGCATATTGGTGCCCCCTGGTGAGCCCATGGGCTCACCACAGGTTATGGCGTAGATATCTCCCGTTGACACAATGTTGCGCTTCTTCAAATGCATTTCGGCTTGCGACAAGGCTGTGTCTCGGTCTGTGCTGGTGTCCATCAACAGGGGACGAACATTGCGGTACAAAGCCATTTTTCTTTGCGAGCTGACCTTGGTGGTTAAAGCATAAATTGGAATTTTGACGCGATGGCGGCTCATCCACAAAGCAGTTGAGCCCGATTCGGTCAGGGCCACAATGCCTTTGGCATTGAGATGGTGCGCCGTAAACAAGGCCCCCATGGCAATCGATTGGTCAATGCGGCTGAAGGTTTGCCCACTGAAATCGGCATCCAGTTCATACTCTTCGGCGGCCTCCGCAGCCAAACAAATTTTGGCCATTTCTACAACGGTTTCAAGAGGGTACTTGCCGGCAGCTGTTTCTGCGCTCAACATGACGGCATCGGTGCCATCCAAAACAGCGTTGGCCACATCACTGACTTCAGCGCGCGTAGGCACTGGGTTGGTGATCATGCTCTCCATCATTTGGGTGGCCGTGATGACCACCTTGTCGTGCGCACGGGCCAATTTAATCATGCGTTTTTGTAGAGCCGGTACCACGGCATTGCCCACCTCAACGGCCAAGTCGCCCCGAGCCACCATGATGCCGTCGCTGGCCAACAAAATTTCTTCTAAGCGTGGAATGGCTTCTGCGCGCTCAATTTTGGCAATCAAGCCAGGCTTGTGGTTGTACTCGGCAGCGGCCACATTGGCCAACTGTCGGGCCATTTCCATGTCGGTGGCATTTTTGGGAAAACTCACAGCCACGTAATCGGCTTGAAAACTCATGGCCGTTTTGATGTCTTCCATGTCCTTGCCTGTGAGGGCCGGTGCAGTGAGGCCGCCACCTTGTTTGTTGATCCCTTTGTTGTTGGACAACTCACCGCCCAACTTCACGGTGGTGTTCACTTTTTCACCTTGTACGGCGTCAACCGTCAGCACAATCAAGCCATCGTTCAACAGCAGCACATCGCCGGCCTTCACGTCGCGGGGGAGTTCTTTGTAATCAAGTCCGACCCCTGTTAAGTCGCCAGGTTCGGTGCGGGAGGCGTCAAGCACAAACTTGGCACCTGGCTCCAACATCACTTTACCCTCGACAAACTTACCCACGCGAATTTTGGGACCTTGCAAATCGGCCATGATGGCCACCTCTCGGCCAGCCCTGGCTGCCGCCTCTCTCACCAACCGAGCTCGGTCAATGTGGTCCTGCGCTTTGCCATGACTGAAGTTCAAACGAACCACATTCACCCCTGCGCGAATCATGGCTTCGAGCAAAGCAGGATCGCTGGAGGCGGGGCCTAAGGTGGCAACAATTTTGGTAGCACGGGTTGGCATTTGGAAAAGTCTCCGGTGTAATTTAATTTCAATTTTCCCACGAAATGAGTTACATCCCGAGAACAAATGATCAGTTGTCGCCTTTGATACCTGCTTTTTCAACCACGCGCGCCCAACGGCTCAATTCGTTTTTGGCCAAATCGCTCATGCGCTCAGGCTTGCCACCGGCTATGACCAAGCCTTGCTTGTTCATGGTTTCTTTGACATCGGGCAATTGCAGCAAGGCATTGATGTCGGCATTCAGTTTAGCCACCACATCAGGGGGTGTGCCCGCGGGCACAAAGACGCCATACCAAGTTTCAACCACACCGTTGGCCACGCCCAACTCTTTCAAGGTTGGCACATTGGGAAATGCTGGTGAGCGCTCTGGGCTCATTAAGGCCAACATGCGCAAAGAGCCATTTTGCAAATGCGGCGCAGCCGTTTGCAAAGCCACAATGCTGGCGTCAACATGCCCGCCCATTAGATCGGTGAGCGCACCAGAGGTTCCTTTGTAGGGCACGTGCAAAAGCTTAAGGCCCGTTTCTTGGGCTAGCAATTCCATGGCCAAATGTTGCGGCGACCCTGTTCCGGGGGACGAGTAATTCAAAACACCCGGCTGTTTTTTGGCAGACTCTTGAAAGTCTTTGAAGGTGTTCAAGGCCGACTTGCCCGATGTCGCCACACCCAGCGCACTGGTGCCCAGCAGAATAACGGGGGCAAAGGCTTGATGCGGATTGAAAGGCAGTTTGGGCATCAGTGCCGGAAACGTGCCGTGTGCAGTGGCAGTGACCAGTACCGTGAGGCCATTGGGTGCTGCTTTGGCCGCCATGCCTGTGCCAATGGAGCCACTCGCACCCGCTTTGTTGTCAGTCACAACCGACACTTTCCATTTGTCGGCCAATTTGGGGCCGAGCAGGCGCGCCATCAAATCAGCACCGGTTCCGGTGGTAAAGGGCACCAGCAAAGTCACTGGACCACTGGGATAAACATTGGCTGCATTGTTAGCACCCGGTGTTTGTGCGTTGGCAATGGCGAGCGAGAAGCCTGCCAAACAAAGGGCAGCAGCCTTGCGCAAGCTGGCCAGACGCTTGTATGAAAAGACAAAAGAGGGGTGTGTCATCGCGTGCTTCAATTTAGGATCGGGGTAATTTGCTTTTCCAAACATTCCAAGGCCGCTCAACTTGACCTGCGTTGGTTTCGGCGGAGTTGCGGGCTTCGTCATCAGACAGGTACACAGGCTCACCTGCACCCATGCCGAAACTCATGCGCATCGCATCCGCTTGTAACTTGGCATTGCCTTCTGTGTAGTAGGCACGGAACACTGCAAGTTGGATTGAGTTGGCCACCACCACATTGCCATGGCCTCGCAGCAAGGCCACGGTGTTGTTGCCCAGCGTGTCGGCCAATGACTCGCCAATGCTTTGATTGCGAATGAGCATGTCAGAGGTTTCGCCCAGCGTATCGCGAATTTCAAAGGTGGGCACGTTGCTGCCCAAGAAGCCACTCATGTGGCAAATGGGGCGCAGGCGCGCGCCCGTCACGCCAAACGGAATGATGGCGGGTGAATGGCTGTGCACAACAGAGTTCACGTCTGGGCGTTTTTTCAAGATCGCACTGTGGATGAATCTTTCCAAATAAGATTTTCGGCCTTGGGCATCGTGCACATCGCCATTCAAGTCGCATTCCACAATGTCAGCCGCAGTGACCGATGCCGGTGCCATGCTGCGCGCAATGAAAAAACGCTCTGGGTTGTCGGGATGGCGAACACTGATGTGGCCAAAGCCGTCAAAGACGCCTTCGTTGGCCAAAATTTGATTGGCCGTGGCCAAGTCTTCTAAGAGTTGTTGAATTGCAGGGGAAGTTGACATGGCGGTTTTCTTGTTGTGTGAATGGGGCTTGCTAATTACTTTGTTAAGAACAAACGGGTCCAGTGCTGATTCCATTTCTCGGCTTCGTCAACGACGATGCCAGGATCGGTCAGTACATAGTTAAAGTTGTTCAAATTAGATTTGACTTTTTGATTGGCAGGTGGACGGCCCATGCTGTTTAACAGCGTTTGCGCTTCGGGTGAAAGAAAAAAGTCTGCCAACAAAGCAGCAGCATGCGGATGCGGCGCGTTGCGAGCAACACCGACACCTTGAGGACGTGCCAGTGTCGGCTCAATAGGCACCCAATCGATAGGGGCACCCCGTTGTTTCAAAGACTGAGCATTGGCGTTGTAGATGGTCAAGCCCACATCAGTTTCTCCCGCCGATACCATTTGTGCCAACAAAATATGGCCTTTGCGCACATCTGGTTTTTGATCAGACAGTTTCTTGAAAAACGCCATGCCACGTTGTTCGCCCATCGAATTGACCAGGCCACCCATCCACTCGGCATCGGTTGACTCAATGGCGATGCGACCTTTCCACTTTGGCTCTGTAAAGCCTTCATAGTGTTTGGGCAAGTCTTCGCGTTTCACTTTTTGCGTATTGAAAGCAACGACAAAGAAGTTGACACGGTCGGGCATCCACATGCGGTGTTTGGGAATCATGCCTTGCGGTAAATCTGCAATGTGGGGACTGTGAAATTCAGAGAGCATTTTTTCGCGGGCCAACATTTCCATTTCTGGTCCATTGGTCTCCACCACATCAACTGTATGTCGCTTGGCACGCCCTTCATTGACAACGCGCTGAACCACCCCATCACTGAGGCCTCGCCATACGGTCACTTTGATGCCGTATTTTTTTTCAAACTCAGCCAACAAAGGACCCGATTCGGTGGGTGCCAAAGAGGTGTAAAGCGTGACTGCGCCTTCTTTGCGTGCACGCTCTAACAACCAAGCTTCGCGGTCTGGCGCCTTGTTCATCAAAATAGCATCATGCGGTCCCACATTCTGCGGCGCTGTTGTTTGAGCCACAGCCACCACTGAGAGAGACGCTGTGACCCAAAAAATCGCCAGCCTTCGCGTGATGGCACTAGAAAATTCCAACGCTTGGTCAAGACAAACTTGCAGCATGAAGTTCTCCTTCAAATTGAGGCCAAGATAGATTTCACTCGCGTGGGGTTCAACGGTGCTTGTCGCATTCGGACACCCGTTGCATCAAAAAATGCATTGGCCACTGCCGCTGGCACCACCCTGCAAGTTGCTTCACCCGCGCCTGTGGGAGGTGCTTCTGGCCGATTGATCAGCACGATGTCAATCTCTTGTGGCGCATCTTTGATTTCCAAAATAGGGTAGCTGTTCCAATCGACGCTTTTGACTTTGTCGGGCGCAAACTGCACCTCTTCAAACAAGGTTCTAGAAAGTGCTTGAACGAGACCGCCTTCAATGGTGTAGCGCAAACCTTGCGGGTTCACAATCAGGCCGCAATCGTGGGCCACCGTGAATTTACGGCCCCAAATTCGACCTGTCTTGCGATCCACTTCAATCTCAGCCACCACGGCCACGATGGTGCCTGCGCGTTGTGCATAAGCAATACCGCGGCCACTCAAAACAGGGCCGCGTCTGTCACGCTTGGCATGACCCCGAGGCTCCCAGCCCGACTTTTCAGCAGCGGCTTTGAGGACGGCAATGTCACGGGGTGCCTTGGCATATTTCACGCGAAATGCCACCGGGTCTTCTCCCGTTGCGTGGGCCAGTTCATCGATGAATTGTTCGCTGGCAAATTGAATTTGCAAACCCACAGGGTCTCGCATGTGCGAGGTGCGCATGGGGGAGGCGCTGGCAATCAAATCGGGAATCACTTCCCATGCCAACATTTTGTGGTCAAAGGCATAGCTTTCTTCAGGCGTGCCAAAGGTGATGCCACCTTTGGGAGGCAAGCCTAATTCCATGCCCACCAAACTGTCGCGTGGATCTGACTCGTTGCTGTCAATCGTTGCACGTGAAAATGCACGGGTTGTGAAATCGTAGCCCACCACTTTGCCAGAAGCATCAATGGCCGCTCTTGCGCGGTGCACCGATGCAGGCGCTTTCGGATCCCATGCGGTGCCGTCATGTCGCATGCCTTGCACGCGCACAGGTTGACCGACCAGCTTTGAGATCATGGCCGCATCTAGCACGGCGTCACCTGCATCGTTGCGACCATACGAGCCAGGACCTTGAACCCAAATGGCTTCAACAGTTTCAACCGGGACTTTTAACAAATTGGCGACGCCATCTCGCGCATAGTGTGGCTTTTGTGAGCCTGTCCAAATGGTAATTTGGCCTGCCTTCACATCGGCCACTGCACTGGCGGGGCCCATGCTGGCATGCGATTGAAAGGGCCATAAATATTCGGCCTCCACCAACTTCACAGCAGACTTCAAAGCCGCGGCAACATCACCGTTTTTGATGTCCTCAGAACGCTTGCGTGTGGGCGCTTGACGAATGTGCTCATGCAGTTTTTCAAATTCTGGGAATGGCTTGCTTGGAGCCACCCACGTCACCTTCAATTCTTTGGCAGCCTTCACGGCATCCCACTCACGCGCGGCCACCACCGCCAAGAAGTTCTTTTCACGCACCACACGGGCCCCTTGGATGTGCTTGATGGAAGACTCGTCGACCTTGTCTGCGAGGCCGCCAGCAACAGGGGTGCGTATGACACGTGCATGCAACATGCCGGGTACTTTGACATCGGCAATATTGCCTTCAGTCCCAAAAACTTTCCACGCGACATCATTGCGTGGCAAGGACAATCCCACCACCTTGTACTCAGAGGGCGTCTTCAATTTGGCGGTCCCTCTGACATCCAATTGATTGCCTATTTGCTTGTTCCAAACCACTTTGGAATTGAAGTACTTGCCGCCAATCAGTTCTGCGTAAGTCACTTTCTGAGCTTCATTGCCTTTGACAGAAATAACACCGTCAAAAATGCTTAAATTGGCCACCGGCACATTCAGTTTTTCACTGGCCAGGTTGAGCAAAATGCGACGCGCTTCTGCAGCCGCATTGCGCAGCGGTTTGGCGCCCGCTTGGATGCCTAAAGCGCTAGAGGCGCCGCCTTGATTCAAAGAAGTGGCCGAGTTACCCATCACAATTTTGACTTTGCGATAAGCCACATCCAATTCTTCTGCCACGATTTGGCCAATGGCGACATCCAAACCCTGACCCAAATCTACTTTGCCGTAATAGGCCACCACATGGCCATCGGGTTGAATGGCCACCCATGAATCTAGCTCTTCCGCTGTCAACGCAGGCTTGATGGCGCTGATGCTTGCCAAGCTTGTCCCCGCTGCGCCCACAGTGCTGCCTGAAGCAGCAGCAGCGGTGGTATTGCCCGCCGCTTGCGCAAACGCTTCGGTTGACAAGCTGCCACTGGCGACTGAAACAACCAGCGCCCCGGCTGCACTTAAAAAATCACGCCTTGAAGGACCACTGGCCAATTCTGATGAGCCTTGTTGCATGTCAATAGGCTGGGGGCTGTCTGGATTGAACTTGTGTGTCATGGGATCTCCTTAAGCCATCAAAGTTTGAGCGCGCTTGATGGCACGCAAGATGGCGACATGCGTGCCGCAGCGGCACTTCAAACCTTCCAGCGCAGTTTTGATTTCTGCATCACTGGCTTTCGGATTTTTCTTCAAAAATGCGGCAGAAGTCATGACCCAACCATTGATGCAATGGCCACATTGCGGCACTTGCTCTTCTAAAAATGCAGCTTGGATGGGGTGTGGTTTCTCGGGGGTGCCCAGTCCGGCCAAGGTGGTCACTTTTTTGCCCTTCACTGCAGACACCGGCATGACACACGAGCGCACCGCTTGGCCGTCAATGTGCACCGTGCATGCGCCACATTGGGCGAGGCCACACCCAAATTTGGGGTTGTTCAATTTCAGATCGTCGCGCAATGCATAAAGCAATGGCATTTGCGGATCGCTGTCGATTTGGACGGATTTTCCGTCTACTTGAAAAGGGGTTAAAGCCATGTTGCCTCCTGTTGATTTTGATCAGTCTTCTGAAAGTATTTCATCCAAAGCTGCCACCAGCGCACGCTGTAATTCCGGGTCTTGGCTGGAGTGGCCTGCTGTATGCACCACGCGCAACTTAGCCAGTGGCCAAACTTGCTTGAGTTGCCAAGCAGTTTCGGCAGGCGTCACCATGTCGAATTGGCCTTGCACAATGATGCCGGGGATGTCTTTGAGAAAGTCATTGGCCGTGCTGGGCAGAACCTGTCCCCGACTGCCCAAGCCAGGATCATGCGCAAACATGTGCGCCGATATTTTGGCCATGGCCAAACAATGCAACTCATCTTCTTGCGTGAAGTAAGGATGCAAAAAAGGCTCACTGGGATGCACGCTGCTTAGAGCATCCTCCCATTGACACCAGGCTTTAGCCATGGCTAAAACTTGATCTGGCTTAGCGTTTTGAAGTACGTCGTCGTATGCGCGCAAAATCTCACATGACTGGCCATGGGCTGGGTCCGTTTGTAAAGGCCGCAGCGCAGCAACAGCTTCAACATAAGCCTGCCATTGCGCTCTGAAAATGCGCGATGCGCCGCCTTCTTTGTACAGCCAATCCAGTTCTTGGTCTTGTGCTGCAAAGACGCCTCGCAAGACCATGCCCGATACACGGTTTGTGAATTTTTTGGCATAGGCCAGCGCCAAGGTGCAGCCCCATGAACCACCGCACAACAACCACCTGTCTATGCCCAGCAAGACTCTCAGTTGCTCAAGGTCGGCCACCAAGTTTGCTAAAAAGTTATGCGCTGTTTCGGCATGGGGCAATGATCTGCCACAGCCTCGTTGGTCCATCAAAATAATGCGGTACCGATGCGGATCGAACAAGCGTCTGGCAGTGGGTGTGCAGCCACCGCCAGGGCCGCCATGCAAATACACCACAGGTCGACCTTGTGGATTGCCACACTCCTCCCAATACACCTGATGACCGTGACCGACCTCCATCAAGCCTGTCTTGTAGGGAATGGTGGCCGGGTACAAAGGGGTCATGTTTGCAATGCCGCTCGGCCTAGCCCAGACGAGCCAGGAAAAACCAAACTCTTGATGACCACGGGCACAGCGCCAGAGGTTTCAAGCATGGCGCCAATGTCAATGAAATCGAGTTCTTTCAGGGTAATGCCATCGATTGAAAGCACTGGACTGTCGATGTGCAACTCTTCGTGGCAATGAATGCCTATCAGGCCGCCACAGTCAGCCTCTCCCACCAACAACAGCGGATGAGCTTGCTTCAATACGGATGCCATGCCATCGACCACGGCACGGCAAAAGGCATCCAGTCTTTGAAAGGTGGCCGAACCTTGCCAGCGATAGCACAAAGCCACTGCTTGAACCCCTTCGTGTAAATCCAAACGCCTGAGGGCGCGTCGAATGTGCTCTGCAATGTCTTCGCCGTTCAATGTCTCTGCCGTCAAATCCAATTGAGGCGCAATCACAGGCACATTGCGCAGCGGCAAAATGGTGGCAGGCTCCACATAGATGGTGCTACCGCTCACTTGAACCGTGTACTGAGATGCACCAATGACTGTAGCGCGTATGCCTTGATCTGGCACCTCGAGCCTAGGCCCCCATGTCAGGGCTTTGGCTCTCACGGCCTTGGCCAGCAAGGGGCCTAAATCGCCATAGGCTTGAGTTTCTCTGCCGTAAACATACTCCGAAACGCCGCCGGAAAACGTCAGAACATCGGGCATTTTTTCGGCCAGCAACGGCTCGAGCCTGAGCAAGGAATGGCTGATGGCGTCTGGTGCAGAAGTGCCAGCCACTTCAAATATTCTGTCGGCCATGCGCTCAACCATGCGCTCTAAATCTGTCGTAGCAACAGCTTGGCCCAGTTGTAAATTCAGGCCTACTTCTTGCGCAAATCTGCGGCCAGCTTCTTCCAAACGAACCAAGCAGCCATTGGCGTCCAACGCCACAATGCGTGCGCCGATGTCCACAGCCGTCAAGTCAACCAACTCACCGTTTTCACACACCGCAATTTTGGTGGTGCCGCCGCCAATGTCAATGTTCATGACGCGCGCGGTTTCACGCACCGAGCGAGCAGCTGCACCGGAGCCAAAAGCAGCGAGTGTGGTTTCCAAAGCATCACCCGCGCTGACCGATACAAACTTACCAGCTTGTGCTGCAAACAAATCGGCAATGGCGCGCGAGTTACTTCGCCTTACTGCTACGCCAGTCAGAATCAAGGCGCCTGTGTCAATTTTGTCGGGCGCAATACCGGCTTGTTCATATTGCGCTTCAATGAACTTGCCCAAAGCCGCAGCATCAATGCTTTGATCGGATGCATAAGGTGTCAAAAGCACATCCGATTCATGCAGTACGGTGCGCTCGCTCACGATGTACCTGTTGTCAAGTCGCTCTAGCACCAAGCGCGAGAATACCAAGTGCGAAGTCGAGGAACCGATGTCAACGCCCACACTGACCAAAATAATTTCATCTTCGCCTTCCAAACTGCGGCGAACATTGCTGAAGAAAACGCGACCGCCAACAGGAGCTTCCTGCTGTTTGGATGCGATCACGTCGACACTCATTGTTTTTTCGGTCCAAACTTTGCCATGAACTCAGCGGGAATGTTGTACCAATCGGGGTCCATGCGATCGGGCACACTGTTTTTCTTCAAGAGTTCTTGGTACTCTTTGCGAATGTGCGGGTCTTCCAACCAATAGGGTATGGTGGTGCCACCTTCGGTCACATCTTGTGCGGTGTAGTCCGTGTGCTTTGAGCCCGGTGCACCAGGATCGCGGCCTGGATTGTGTGGGCCAAACCATGCAGTAAGACGCAAAGCTTCTTCGCCTGCACTGAAATGCTGGTGATACCAGCGTGCGCCGCCTGGGGCTGCCGACACCAAGCCAACGGGCTCGTAATCAATGCGACGGACCAAATGTTCTTTGCCGTCTTTCCAAGGCGTCTCACCTTCGTCTTCAGGCCAAGTGTAGGTATAGCCTTTGCCATTCAAACAAATGAGCACGGCAGCAGAGGTGTGAGCATGCGCCCTTGAATAGCGACCATTTTCGTGTTGGCCAATCCAGAAATAAAAGCAGTTGTTGGTCATGAAGGGCTCAATGCGGCGGTAACCGGGAGAGCGGCGGTTGTCCAATGGCAACTCGCACTTCATGACATCTGGAATGAAATTGGTTTTGCGCATGGCCAAACCGCGGACGGGGTCGGCTTCCACTTCATCGCGGGCTTGGTAAAAGTCGTCGGCACCATTGAAACGATCACGGAACACGAAGGGGTTGTTGAAAACAGCCTCGGTGCTTTGCAGCATGTTCAACACATTGGGTGCGGTGGTGCCAGCGAGCAACAAAGCGCCGCTTGAAGTGGCATTCACAATGCGATGCCATGCATTGATGGGGATGGAGAACATGGAGCCGGCTTGCCACTCAAACACATGCTTCTTGGTGTCGCCCTCTTGCCAGACCTCGGTGGTGCCCCGGCCTTCCACGACCAAGTAAATTTCTTCGTACATGTGCTTTTCAGGGTGCAATGCACCAGCACCTGGCACCTCGACCACATAGCAACCCCACTTGGTTTCTGTGCCGTACAGCTGTATGAAGTGACCTTTGCCGCCCGTACGCTTCCAAGGCACCAAGGGCAAGTTTTGCACCTTGTTGATGCCCACATCGCGAAACACCGGTAAACCTTCGGCTTCCATGAACGCGTCATAAGGCGTGGGTTGCTTTTTGAAAACGCCATAGCCGGCTTTTTTGTGACCCGCTGGCTCGTGCCAATGGCTGGTGTCTTTGTCGTGGGGCATGTCTCTAGTCCAAAATTGAAGGGTTGCAAAAGCTTGCTTAGAAAAGGCCGTCCAAAGTCGTTCTTTTATATTGAACGGCGTTCTACTATGCTAAACCACCCCTCTTGTACCGTCAACAGGGTTCGCCTTTGAAAGTGCCTTGAGCGCTGTGGCTTTTTCTCACAAGGCGCGACACCAAAAAGTGTTGTTATGGCGCAAATGAATCTGGCGTCTAGGGTATTCACGAATGTGTGGAATGCCTGATTTTTCGCTTAATAACACCACTGTCTTTCAAAAGAGAACAGTGTTCTTCATGCCGGAACAGGCGGCTGAACCCCCAGATCACTGGGCTCAATGATTTCACTTTTTATTACTTGGAGATCCACATGACTTTCAAATACCGCGCCCTCACTTTGGGTTGCTTCGCAGCAATGGGTTTGGCCAGCACCGCACAGGCTGTTCAAGTTGCCGGTGAGTTGCTCGAGGTATACGGCAACGTTTACCCCCAGTACCAAACCGTGACGTTTGGTGATTCTTCCCCAACAGGCGCAGCCGTCAGCACCTTGACCGCTGGCAAAACAGGTGTGCAAACCAACACCTTCAAAGCAGCTGCCGTCAGCGCCAACAAGCTCACACCCGTGAACTCTTTCATTGGTTTCACAGGCAAGAAAACCGTTGACGGTTTGACATTGGGCTATGACTTGCAAGGCGTGATCAACATTGACAGCTCAGCCTCTAACCCTTCTTTCATGTCTGAGCCACGCGATGCATTTGTCTTCGTCAGCCACGACCTTTTTGGTACTTTCCAAGCCGGTCAACAAGACACCATCTACAAATCCTACGGCGACAAAGTGCGCATGTTGGGCGTGTCTTCCAGCAATTTCGTGTCCACATCCAACGTGGTGTCCAACCCCACATGGAGCAACAAAGGCACATCAACTTCATTCAACACCCGCATCAATGGCCAGTTGTTGTGGACCAGCCCCCGCATGGGTGGCTTTGAAGTGGGCTACTCACTGCGTCAAGACCCCACCAAAACCGCTACACGCAACCAAGGCTTGAGCTCTGTGGGTATCAACTGGACAGACAAAACTTACTACGTTGGTTTGGCACAAGAAGTTCATGACGATTACTATGCATTCTCTGGCGCTGCTTCAACAGCAACAGCCGGTTCCATTTACAACGCCCCCACTGGCCTGCGCTCTAAAGACACAGCCACTCGCTTGTCTTTCGGCTACCGCGCATCAGGTATTCGCATTGGTGCAGATGCCTCCACACTGAACTACACAGAAACTTCTGCCCAAGCAAATGGTTTCCAAAGCTACAAGACAAACTCTTGGCAAATCACTGGTGAATACGATCTGAACAGCAAGATTTCGCTGGCTGCTCAGTACGCCAACAACGGCGCTGGCAACTGCGCTTTGAACGGCACCATTTCTTGCTCTACCGTGGGCTTAGGCGGCACCTTGGTGGGCTTCGGCGCCAACTACAAGATAGACAAAAACTTTGCCCTCTTTGCTTTGGCAGCCAAAGGCTCAGCCAACTCTGGTGCGTCCATTTCCTTGGGCAGCGGCGCTGGCAGAACAGCCATCGGCGGCACCATCAACGCAGTCGCAGTGGGCATTCAAGCTCGCTTCTAATCTAAGCACTGAGGTGCTATGAGTAAGCAGGTGTTCTTCGCAGAGCACCTGCTTTTTTCTTGTCGAATGAGGACCTAGAAATGAAGATGACTTTGATGGGTGTCAGTGTGTTGGTCAGCCTTTCAATCAGTGCTGTGACCAACGCTGCCGACTTGGATGCAGCCAAGCGGGGGGAGAAGCTTTACATGCAACACCAATGCTACAGCTGCCACGGCACCAACGGTCAAGGGGGTGAGCGCAATGCAGGCCCGCAAATTTTTCCAAACCCAACACCCTTTGTAGCGTTTGAATTACAGATGCGAACGCCGCGCAACTTGATGCCGCGCTATGCCGTGCAAAACATCAACGAAGCACAACTTAAAGACTTGTACGCCTTTGTTGAAAACATGCAGGTGAG
>Ga0214921_10000422_pt1 | contig 79791 bp, 123 predicted proteins | sample LL1505_MetaG_FD_177992 | JGI IMG/M metagenome (GOLD analysis project Ga0214921, IMG submission 177992) | Freshwater microbial communities from Lake Lanier, Atlanta, Georgia, United States - LL-1505 | ecosystem: Environmental > Aquatic > Freshwater > Lake | place: USA: Georgia | collected... | reverse complement strand
AATACATTGGCAGGTGGGTTTATTGCACGTCCTGTTTTTACATCATATTCAATACCGTTTACTTTATAATTTTTTCCAAATTGACTTCGTGCATTTGATTGACGAATTAAATTTGCTTCTTGTTCATTAGAAACACCAGCAGGAGTAGCACCCAATATTGTTGTTGCTGCAATTTTTGGAAGCAGACCAGGCATTCCAGCAAAGAGTTCTGCATTACCTTTATTTGGGTCATTTTCAGAAAATAAACCAGATATTAAACCACCCGCTGCCATTCCACCAATATTAGCTGGATTAAGCGGGTTAAACGTCTTACCTACTTTTCCAAGTAAAGTTGTTGGTGTTCGTGTTTCTAAAGGATTAAGAGCGGTTGGCCCAAGCCCCTGAAGATTTTTGTAAATACTACCAACTTGTCCAACTTTAGTTTGAAGACCAGATTGTACTTGACGTTGTAAATTTTGTGCTTGACCGCCTAAACCTTCAAACAAATCTCCTACGTTTCGTGATGGAGTAGCTAATCTTTCAGCTACATCTGCTAATGTTTTTCCACCCGTATTTTTTATAAGTTGGCGGGTAAGCTCATAGTTTTGTGCATAAGGATCAGGGGCACCAATTTGTTGAAAGAATGCGGGGGGATTAAGGGGCCTAGCAACAGGCATTCTGCCTTGCATTAATCCTGTTGGGCGAGGACTACGACCTACTATGGAATCCAACATTCCTTGTACGGCACCTGATTTAATATCTCTTGCGGCACCGGGCACCATCTGAGCCACATCGTTTATATAGCCAGTTGCTCGCGCTGGTATATTACCAAAGTTAATACCACGAAACTCAGCTGGCAATGATTTACCAAGAGTTTGTTCAGCTGCGTTTGCTAGTTGTCGATATGTATTTGGATTAGTTACTGCATCAGCAATAGGTTTGGCAAATTGTTGAGCTTTAAAGCCAATGCCTAACTTTCCTGCTTGTTGTAATAGTTGTTGAAATGGGTTCATTGTTTTCACCTATGATTTAGATGTAACCAAATACGGCTACCAACAGCAGTATCAGCGGGACCAGGGAGTGCTTGAATAAATTCAGCACCTGAGCGCTCGTACCGATAACGAGCTTGGAAGGGATCTTTATAGTTTGGCACATAAAGAATCATGGCCAAACGATTGGTTTCGTATAAGTATACTTCGTCCCATACCTTGAGAGCTTCCTTGGCATTACTTGATCGAATTGTACGATCAACGTCACCAAGAATACTTTCAATTCTAGTAGAAGGCGATGAGGCTACCTCAGTTTTTTTCTCAGCTGTATCACAGCGACCAATCTGAATAATGATCTTATCGTAAAAGAAAGAATCAGGAACAGTATTAAGGGACTCCTCCAGGCGGGCATAGTCACCCGCTGGAACAGAAACCGTAAAATACCCTAGATGATACCTTACTCTACTTTTGTCAAAATCAGATAATTGCACTTTGTGTTATCCTCATTTTTTTATTATAAGTCAAGTAACTATCCAAGCATGCCAGAAAGAAAATCTGTTGTTGCCTGTTGCTTTCCTTGTATGTAAGGATTGTATTGCAAAAATTCATTAACAAAAGCTCTATTGCTATTTATTCTGCCTGCAATCATACTGTTTAATTTTTCACCAAACATACCGGTTTCTTCTTTTGGTTCACCATATAAAAGTTTTTGCATTAAATCTGCCACAGCATTTGCGCCTTCTTTCTGTCCTTGTACACGCTGATCAAGCGCAATTTGAGACTCGGAAGAAGGTAATTCAGGAACTTTTGGAACAAGTAAACCCCCGTCTTTTTCTGGACGATCAACATTACCGTGACCTACACGGTATAAAACTTTTCCCGATGGATCTAGTGCTTCTGAATAATATCCATACCCTCCCCCAGAACCACGCTTTACGCTTCCTCCTGCAACCGTAGGAATATAAATAGAAGCATCTTCTACAGCTCCTTTTTTAAATCTAGACTGACCTTGAAAAGGAACGTAGAAATCATAAGAACTAAAAGATGCAGACGAGGGTGCATGTGCTCCAGCTGCTCTTTGAAGCAGAGCTGCTCGTTCTGAAAAAGGTACATTGGGATTATAAATATTACCTGAAACGCCGGGATTAGAAAATTCAATGTTTCTTTTATTTTGCCCGTATCGTTCAGCAAGAGTATCAAAAACTTTTACTCGTTCTGCAAGGGGTAACGAATTTAAAAGTTTAAGATCAATATGATAATCAGTAGAGCCGCCTATTTTTTTAGAGGGACCAGTAAAGCCTGAGCGAATGGTAGTCATATAAATATTTTATTACTATTCTAAAATAAAAAACCCTGCCGAAGCAGGGCTTATATCACACACGTACCAGATTAGCAGCAAAGACAGAATCCCAATCAACCCGACGCACTTGCTTTAACTGTTCTAAGTTACTAAATCTTTCACCGGAAAGACTCATCTGTATATCCTTAATTTCCCGTGCAGTCTTGAGACCAATTCCCTTAATATGATCAGCAATCATTTGTGGTGTTGCTGAATTTATATTAAGGCGAGTTTCGGGCGGGAAACTACGGGGTTCTTCTGCTGCTGCTTTATCTTTTACTTGTAGAGTCTTAACCGTTTTAGTGGCAGACTCATCGGGCTTGATCTCGCTTTTGTAAACGGTAAAAAGGCGACTGTCTTGATCTTCGACCAGGAACCAATCGCCGTTATCCCATTCACTAATAACCTTGACCCGTGCACCGGTTTTTGTGTGTTGGTAAAGCATAGACACCAGAAGTTCTGGTATTAGTTTAACCTAATCAGCTTACGGTGCGGTTAGGCAGATAAGCTTCAATGTCATCGTACTGAGGGGCGTTATCAGGAACGATAAAGCAAGCTTCAACCAAGATATAACCAGTGAGGCCAGCAGCAACGTCAGCATCGGATAGGTATACACCACCAGTGGCAGAAGTAGCTGCAGCAGAACCCTTGGCATATACCTTAAAGGTAGTACCAGTGGTCAGTGCAACACATGCTCCCGTAACGGTTGGAGTACCAGAGGTGATGAGCAATGGCGTTGAACTCAGTGCTTGAGTGCCTCCAGAGAAGAAGATTTTGGTGGAGGCATCACCTGAAACAGTAGAGCTAAGCACAGCAGCAGCTGCAGGCTCACCTGAAGCAGCTACGGGGCTACCAGCATTGTCACGACCGAATGCAATCACCGTACCAGTGGTGGCATAAACACCAGAAGATACGCGGCCATCACCCCAGCCAGAGGCAATAGAGATTGCAGAACGATAAACGTAGGCAGATTGCGTAGTGTCACCGCTGATCACCATCCCAGTGATGTCAGGACGAGTGTCATCTTGACGGTAAGGGGAAGGAATAATCACACTCATGGTTTGACCATAAGTGGTAGCGGTACCTGATGCCCAGGTTACGGGCACATAGCCACGTTGTTGAAAATAACGCCAGCCGGGAATAGCAAGAACGGATGTGGGGCCATCCTTGGAAGCATTAACGGTGGTGCCGCCGGTGGTATCAATGTTTTTGTACCAGCCGTTGAGGGCTTCTACCCAGTTACCGGGGTAGATCTTTTTAGTAGACAGGTAGGTCATTTATCTCTCCTTGTTGGTTTACTTATTGATATCAAAGAATGCCATCATCGCTGACAAAACTGTAACCGTTGGTAACAAAGTCCTTGTTGAGGATTTCAAAACCAGCATACAGTTGCCAGATCAAGATGATGAAGCGGCTAAAGTCATCATTGTTGTTAATGAGAACTTGAGCATTAGGACCACCAACGCCAACGCCAATTGCTTGGGGACCAAAGAAGAAACCTTGGGCAACTTCTTGGTTGGTGTAAGAGGGGCTATCAGTGAAACTAGCGGCAATGGTCTTGGTGGGGAAGTTGGTTGATTCGTAGAACTTCACACCTTCAAACTGAACGCCAGTAGGCATCACAGGTTCGCCAGCAAGGAAGTAACCTTGACCAGCTTGGGGACCTTGATAGAAGCTAGCGTTGTTAGGCATCATGGGGTTACCCATGTACATGCCTTGACCAGGGTTACCAGAGTAACGGGCGATTTCACGGAAGTCAGCGTCACGACGCAGGTGCATCATGAAAGTAGGATCGCAAATGCAACGATACAGACCATCAGAGAAGGTAGGAACGTTACGCTTGCGTAGATCCTTAACAACGTTCAACAAGTCAGTTGAAACGTGGAATTGCTGAACTTGTGCTGCGTACTCAGCAGTGGTGTAAGCAATTTGACCAGAGGCGTTCTTGGTCTTACCAGCAGGGAAGTAGTAACCACCTTGGGTGGTAGAAGCTTCACCATTGGCTTCTGCCTTGGCAAGTTCGTCAATAAACACACGGTCGCGCCACCGGCGGTAGTCGTCCAAGAGGGTCAGTGAACCAATGGACTGGTGGAACATATTCAGATTACCTGTATCCAGAAGGAGACGTTGGGCGGTAATCAGGGTTTCCCGTGCAATCTTAAAGGTCGAAGGTTGGGTAGGATCAGACGGGTCAGCGGGACCAGTGTATTCCTTAAGCACCACAAGGACTTTTTCCTTGGTGATGTTACGGCTATTGGCGGTACCGATGGTTTGATCGGAAATCCGTTCGCGGCTGTCCTTAGTACCAGGAGTACCCCAGAACTTATAGCGATCTAGTTGAACGGTTTGGCCAGGTTGGCGGGTGAAGTCATGGACCACCACGGGCTCAACAGCCATTTCGCAAATGTATGCGGGGTGGGGCCGATACAGTTCGGCACCAAGAATCTTCGGAAAATCGTTCTCCTGGTCCTTAATCTCTTAAGGGGGTGGACTATCTCTTCATCCACGTGGGATGCCGGACGCTAAATCTGGTATTACGTAACAAGAGCGTGTTACCCCCAGTAGTCTCTGCACCTTCCAATCACGAACTTGATTGGCTTGGCTCAGGATTGCCCTCGGCTTTACGTTAGGGTTTCCCTGAATTCATCCGGTTTTCACTCATCGATTGCTCGGTGAGGTGACAACGCTGAGCGTTCAGTTGAGGTATGTTATAGTTTGGGAAATTGTTTATCAACAACATGGAACCCAAACTTGTATTAGGATTTGGTAACCTTTACTTGACCAGGGAGGGCAGGGCGTTTGAGAAAAAACTTGACTCAAACAATAAGGAAGAATTTATACCTCTTCCAATCAGCTCAACCAGTGCATATGACAGAGTTTCAATTCTTGTTAATGGAAAAAGAAAACGCTTTCATTTGCATGTCTTAATGGCTGTTGCTTTTCTTGATTTAAACCTTGAGTCTCACGGCATTCATAATTTTTCACTTCAGGTCGATCACAAGGACAACAACAAGCGTAATAACTGTGTTGATAATCTTGAGGTCGTAACTAAACAAGAAAACTTACTTAGGGCTTGGGAGACTGGTTGCTACAAGAACAACGGTTTTGCCAGTAAAGGGAAACCGAAAAAATCTTTAAGAAAGTTTTCTTCGGCAGACGTGGTACAAATTAAATCGCTTAAAGAAGCAGGCCTTTCTTATAGAAAGATTGCTAAAAAATTTAACTGTAATCACGTAGCTATTTACCAAATCCTAAAAGGACACACCTACCAGGATCTGAACTAGCTATCAATAAACACTTGGTTTTATCCTCCGGTGTCGTAAGAAATTTAACGGTGAAAGATAAAGACACGTAGATGTCTTATCTGTATAAAGTTTAGCAGGTATTAATTTAGCTGTTAGCTATAATACCTTGTGGGTGCTGATGCCGTAGTCTGCTTGTACATAGGACGCGCCATTTGAGAATTACTTGAACCATAACCCTCAGGGTCAACATAGTTAGATTGCATGCCTGGAATACCAACCATGCCAGCGGCATTTGCAACACCGCCACCAACTAATCCACCAAGGCCGCCATAAGCGACACTACTCAAAGGAGCTGAAGCCTGCCCTGCTGTATATAGAGCTTTCTCAAGTGGGCCTAGTGCTACACCTGTTTTATTGAGTACTTGTTGTTGCTTAGCCAGTCTTCCACCAGCAAAGCCAGGGATAGCTGCTAAGCCACCTGCACCCAATGCTTCTAACGCAATTCGACCAGGACCTTTTTTATCGACCTGGTCATTTACTACGTTACCAAGGACAGAACCACCAGCACCAATGGCGGCGCCACCAAGGGCGCCAATTAGAGGAGCATACTTACCAGCAAGAGCCCCAGACAGTTCCTCACCTGCTTGCCTTATTCTGTTACCCATTTGACCCATCATTGCCTTACTCCATCACAAACAGTTTGTTTGCAACAGTGCCAGGCTGAGCTTGGTTCAGAATGCGCCAAGCATTTTGGGGATCACGTGCCATTGCTTCGTTAAAACCACCCCAGAAGTTTTGGGGTTGTTGAGGAGCAGAAGCAGCGGGGGGAGCAGGGAAGTTCCCATAGCTGGGGTTCACTTGCTCAGTGCGATAACCAGGAGTTTCCAATTGAGCCTCACTTTCATATACGGGATAAGGACCTTCTGGACCGAAGAACTTCAGGGTGTAGTCACTCAGTACATCAGGGTTAGTGAGGATTTCGTTATAAGCGAGATTCTCTTGATGCTCGTTCACGCTGAATTGAGCATAGCCAGTAATAACATCCTGGGCTTTTTGGCCCCAGTTAACGGCACTATCCAGCATTGTTTCAAGCTGGAGAGCATAGTTATTTAGGACGGCTGGTGCCTCTACCCCGAACGCGTCGATCACCTGACGGCTTTCGTTGCTCAGGTTGAGGTAATCCGCTACTTCTGCTAGTGAGGGACTCGAAGAAGTTTGGGAATAATTGGGCGAGGATACCTGGTTGGGATACGAGGTCTGCGTCTCCCAGTTGGGCGTAGGTTGGGCGCTGGGCACCTGACCATAATTGGCCGGGGCGTACTGTTGTGTCGGAGCCGAGGGTTGACCCTGGAACGGGGATTGGACTGGTGCGCTCAGCAGTCCCACTACTTTGTTGAACGCCGATTCCCATGGGCTGCTCTGGGGAGCCACTTGTTGGGATTGGGGGGCGTACTGAGTAGGGCTTGATTGGTAACTGGTAGTCACCTGAGGAACCGCTTGGGGGTAGCTGGTACCCACCTGGTAATTGATCGGTCCCTGGTAAGCCGGTGCCGGAGCTTGAGGAGCCGGTACCGCCACGTAGCTGCTTGGAGCTACTGCTGCCTGTACTGGGCTCATCTGTGGGATCGATTGGACGGTAGCGTCCTGCATAACTCATCTCCTTTTGTAATGCTTCTAATGTGCGATACAGATAAGGTGTGAGGTCGAGACGAGGGTCTGCGGCCATCGGTAAATCTGGTGATTGTGGATGAGGGGTCTGCATCATGCCCCCCACCAACTTGGCAAATTGAGAGTATGCACTCTGCAATTCACCCACCATTCTGAACGGGAACCCCGATAACATCGCGGCCCGCTCCTCATCCGTTTTTGACGGGAAGAGGTACTTCAGTGCTTCAATACTATCAACACCTAACTCTTGGAGGTTACGTACCACAATAGAATTGTTTAAAACATCTTGTGTTGAATCTTCATAAACAGGTCCTAACCAACGCCATTGTATTGTAATATCGCCATCTGGTACTAGGCCAAGAACACCTTGCGGAATTTGTTGTGTCTTAAGACATGCCATCATGAACTGCTTTACTTTTTCCTCAAAACCTTCCATTGCGGCATCATAAAGGCGACGTTCATCAGGAGGAGTTTCTTCGGTAGGCTCTATTGGTTTTTCAATTCCTGCAGCTGCGGCTAGTGTTTCACGGAACAAACGTTCTTCTTGGTAAATAATAATTTCTAAACAACGAGAAATCCCATAAGTGTAAATAGCATTTGCTTTTTTCTTAGATGTTGCTGACACACGACCGAACAATGACTTGTATTCAGTAGCTGTTACGCCTGCAGAAATGGATAGTTCGTCTACACCACCAAGAGCAGTACGTATTTCCTCTCGATACTGGCGGGCAAAGTTATTTTGGTCACCAGTGATAGCATCTGGAACAATATAACCGACTCGGTCATTGGGTTCCAGGTTGGCAATCACCCTTGGTACCCGAATTTGACCATCCATACCCCTGGAGAGGGGGTCAGACTTAAATCTTGACTGGCTTAACGCACCCATCCCGGTAAAACCGGAGTTTGCTGCAATAGATGGACGTTGTACCACAGAGTCAGACCCTGATTCCATCAAATCTGTCTTAGGCCTGGAGGAAAGTAGGGTTGGATTACCAAAAAACTGCACATTCTTACGCATTGTGCGTACCATTTCATCGTGCGTGACAATATGGTTGGCTAATGCATCAAATTCTCCAACACCTTCATTAGAGAAACCCTTGGGATTGTTAAAAATTTCAACACAAGGTATAAAACCTAGTGTATTTTTTAAACTTTGAGTGCGCCCAGGTACTGCATAGTTGGGCATTTCAAAGGACATCTCTCCTTCACTGTGAGTTTCTTCAATTGTGTTAGCTTTAATTGACAAACGAATGTAACGCTTGGCTCCTTGAGGCCCAGTAATTGAAGATCCTGTGATATTTGTTACACTTATGCCATCACTAAAGCCTGTCCCCTGCCTTACTTTGTAGCTATAGATGATAACAACTTCTTCTAGCTCCCCGTCAACACCATAGAAGGAGCGATATTCGTGTTCACGAAAGTAATAAAGCCTGTAATTAGATTCAGTTGGGCGGATATAAAACAGACCTTGACCATCACAAAGGAAATACTCCCAGATTGAATCCAGGCGTGTATCCATTCTGTTGTATTTGAGTACTCGATCTATAAAGTCTTTGCGTTGATTGCCAAAATTATCTTGAGCAGGAAAAAATTCTACCCCTTGGCGGATGCCAAAGAGTTTCATCTGTGCTACGTGGGACGCAACAATGCCCGTATCAATATTTGCTCCACCGTCTTTTTCAAGGTAGGAGTCAACAATTTCTTTAAGTCGGGCTTTGGCGTCCATATTTTTATTTTAAAATATTCTTTTACAAATACTAGCAGATACTAGGAGACATACTTGCCGCCATATCCTTGTAGCTCTTGTCCGTATTGAGGACCATAGAAGAAGCTTGCGTTACCCATTGGGGGCATTCCGCCTGCTGAAGCCAAGGGCAACTGTGGCCCAGCACCAGGCATAAGACCTCTTTTTTTCAACTCTTCATTCAACTGTTCATTTTGTTGTGTCCCACCTTTGTAGAGACGTTGTAACTGCTCACCTGCGCGGTTGCCAAGAGCACCTGGGCTTTTGTTTATATCAAAACTGAGACCAGCAAGAAGATTACCTGGTGCGCCAGGGACATTCTCGTATCCGCTTAAATACATTTATTTATTCCTTAGTTTATTCATTCTATCAACCCTTACTCTTCTATTACCTCATATCGATCTGAATCATTAAGTTTTGATAAAACAACCCCATTGCCCTTAAGTTTCCACTCAAGGATATCTCCCTCTTCCCAGCCAAGTTCTTCTATTACGTCATCTGGGAATTGGATAAAAAAATCACCGTTGTCGTCCTCTTGGATCTCTAGGGTGTAGTCCATTTTGTTTACAGCTTTTCAATAAGCTTATCAAGCTTATTGTTAATCTGTTTAAAATTGTCTTGCATTTGTTGGATTTCTCTTAGGAAATCAACCTTGAGAACATACTCGATGGGCAATCGATGGTGCATGGAATTGATGCTGGCGTCTGTGTTGTCCATCCGTTTTTCTACACGAAGGATGCGTTCATGAAAACGACTCAACAATTTATTCGTTGCCCACCCAGCACCAGTAAGCGCGGGCACAGCAAAGCTGATCATTAGCAGCAAGTACTCTGGTCCCACGGCGTTATAGAATGCTTTCTGTTACTATTCTAAGGTCAGTAATCAAACTGAAGCTTACCTTTTTTGGTAAGTCCATTTACCAACCAAACCAACGCATCGACACAGTCATCATGGCCACTTACTCCGAAGTTTGTGAGTTCCTCGAAGAGATTAGTGAAGTTCCTGAAACGGTTAAAGATAATTTTTCGTTCTTCAAACATGCCAATAATTCCTCTGAATCGTGCCAGCTTATCTGCACGGAATCCTTTGACCGGATGCCACAAGAGGTTGTGAAGACCTTCGTCATTAAGGCAAATCCTCTTGAAATCAGCTTCGAGTGAAGCCTGGTACTGGACAGCTTCTGACCAGATATCGCAAGTTGCGTAGGTAGGAAAATAATTACCGTTATCATCTTTACCAATAATTGACCAATCATTAAGCAATTCTTTTAATGCATCTAATTTCTCTAGGTTGCCCATGACACGCATCCGGCGATAATCAATGATGTGTATACGGTCATCAATGCGTCCACCAAGAATCATTACTGTGTAGTCATTCTTTTCTTTGATGCCAGCAGATAGATCAACACCAATACCAAGCGTATCAAATTCAGTTGCAATTTCTGCTTTAACTATTAGCTCTGGTGCCAGGGACAACTCACCTTGTCTGACAATCTGATTCATGTACTGGAAAGAGAAAGCAACTGGTGCTTGCCGTTTCTTTTCCTTTAGGTATTCCAATGACCACATCTCTGGCCAATAGGAAAGCTCATCACCTGTTTTGGGATCTTGTTGAATTGCAGACAATACAATCTGTTGCCAATTATTTTGCTCATTAAATGTGGTGGCGTGTATATCATCGTGTCTAAATCTGGTGCCAAGACAGATTGCTCTTCCACCTTCAAACATAGTTGGTGAGATAACCGCATTCCAGTTATCTTGCATAGACTTACGTATATCAGGATTGGCTATATCTGTCGCAGATTTGATACAATCGTCTATTAAACAATTCAAGACATTTAAGCCATTTGCAATGAAATTATGACTGCTATGACTGACTTCTAAGTCATAGACAAACTCCTCTCTTTCGCTAAGGAAGTCAACTCTGGAAATGGTGACGGCCTCCCAGCTTTGTCCGTTATTTGATGGTGTGCTACATGGCACTGCCTGCACAACGTGATTAAATTTTGCGGGATATTGTTTAAGGGGTTGTGGTCGATGTGGTGAACACAAAGATTGGTCCTCAGTTGCCCGCCGTTTAATAATTGTTTTTGCTCCAAGGTGTTGCAACCAACACAAATTGAACAGTCTCTTGCAAGAATTAACAGGCGCAATTTTTTCCATTTGCCAGCCCGACAACCATGCTTGTAATTTGCGTTGCCAGTTCCTTGCATTTTGTTTGCATGCATAGAATCTGCGCACTTTTTTGAACAACACTGTGACAAGTGACTCTGAGGTTGAAATAGTTTGCCACAATGCCGACAAGGTTTTTTTGTTAGTGTTATTCTTTTTTGTCCACTGCAGGAATGGCTGCAGCAAATTGTTTGAGGCTTTTTGTAAAGACGCTGTGTTAAACGATTTGAAACTATTGAAAATTGCTGTTGACAGACTGGGCATTGGAGTTGGACCACAAACCCTCCTGTTCCCTTGTGACACGTAGTGCAAATTCTCTGTGTTTGTTTCTTGGGTCCCTGACAACTTAGGCAATGTGTCAACTTGTCTCCAGTCGGATAATCCGACAATGGTTTCCCCCGGACTAAAATCTCCTGCCCTTTTTTGCCTTCCGTCCGCCGTAATGAAAGGGTGTTCGGGAGTGCATTGAATTTTATTTCTACATTCTGTTTCAATGCTAATAATTCCTTTGGTATTACGTTTTGTAACTGCGGCCACGTTGCTCCACTCAACTTGATCTGTGGTGTGATTTCTGGTAGCAATTTGGTAGGCGGCAGGATTTGCATAAATAGTGGCAATTGGAACGTTGCCATGATTTGTCAATACCAATGTATCACCTATTAAGCAAAGGTGTGATCGCTTGGATGTCACTGAACCTTTTAAGCCTGCAGCACATAAGGTGAACATTTCATCACCGATGCTTTCAATGCCAGCAAATTTATGGTCCACTGACCAGTACTCATTACTTGTTACATTCTTAAGAAGTCTTACGGCAGGAAATACTTCTTGATATTTACGGCTTTCAATAATACGTTTAATGGCAGCAGACTTAGGACGCGCAATTTCAACCGTATATGACAAGTACAGAATTTGCAGAGGCATCTTGGCAGTTGTATGTACACCAATGGCCCATGCGGTAAACAAACCCAGGGTGGTCGACTTACTTGAACCGCGAGGTCCCAGGAGGTCTATGTTGGGGCCTGCAATTCCTTTTAGGCATGTACTATCCTCACCCGTCACAAAGTGCCTGTGCCAGTCCTTGTGGTGGGCAGCCGGAGGCTTATTAGCTACATACTCACAAAAGAAACTAAAATCTTCTCTAGCTCTTTTTGCTAGCTCCAGGTTATCAGCTGGTTTTACTGTGTAATTCTTTGCAGCAGCCCTTGCATTACGGCGATACGCCAGATGTAAATATGAGGGCATAACCAGATTCAACTAAGTTAAATATAGCCTATCACTTAGCTTTTTGTTGTTTATAGCTACGTGCTTTTTCTAATGCAGCCTTACGTTTAGTCTTATCATCCATATCTGAACCATCTTCATTTTTTGCCTCTTTCTTCTTGAAGACCTCAAGAACTTCAGGAGGCATCTTCTTCTTAGACATTTTATCGGGCACCTGATACGCGACGCTCTAGTTCTTGCACATCCTCATCTGAAAGACGAGCTGCTCGCCCAGGGGCCATTATCATGCCACCACGTAGTGGGGGACGACCACTGCCAATATTGCCACCACTATTTGCAGTTGCACGTAAACGGGCATCTTCTGCCATGTTCCGATAATCAGGCTCTAGTCCTGGGCGATAACCCCCTGGAGCACCCATGCCACCAACAGGAGATTCGTTCTGATGACGGGACATATTTTCCATGCCTTGTTGTGCACGTTGCCGCATCAAAGCTTCTTGCATGGCTTTATCACCAGCGGCTTGTACACCACCTTGGCCAGCCATTCGTGTGTTACCTGCTCCCATGACTATTTCCCTTTCATGGCACGAAGACGATCCATCTTAGCTTTCATATCTTCTTTACCGCCTTTAGTAGGAGGATTGGGAGGTACAGCTTTCTTACCTGCTTTTGCGTCAGCAGGCATAGGCTTCTTGCCAGCCTTGGCATCTTTCTTGGGGGGAACTTTACCGGCCATGTGTTTGCCTTATTGATAGAACTATTTTAAACCATTATTCTTCTAATTGCATTCTTGCCCACACACTCATTGCAGCTTCTTTAAGAGGACCTTCGATTGGGTCATCTTTAAATATAAAGGCTAACTCACGAATGGCGCGGTCTGCACCAGCCATCAACAAGCCTTTCCTATCTTTATTAGCAGTGAACTGCTCTACTTGATTTATGGTGCCACGGAGTTCTTTTTCCATAGCAGCGATTCTTGCTACACCACTGTCTCGCTTGACGCCATAATTCTCAATATCCTCACGAAGAAGACGTATATCTTCTTTCATGTGTTCAATTTCATCTAGCAGGATACGCCTGTGATCAGGCTTTGGGTACTTAAGAGTTACCCATTCCTCACACGCAGTAATACTGCCTAGATAACCAAGAAACCGAGCGTAGAGAAAACATTCAATAGTTGAATAGTTTTCTGAGCAAAACGAACAAAAGGACTCGTGCGTACCAGGATCTAATCCTTCAGCCCATGCATCGAAGACTTCAGTATTTGTAAGCTCCACGGGCCTGGGAATAATCCCTGGCTTCGTCGCTTTGACCGAACTCTTGCTTTTGCTGGGCTCCTGCACGTTCTTCAGTTGCTTGTTTTCCAATGGTTTCTCGTTGTTCTTTTCCGGTATCTTCTAATTTTTTCTTGGAAAACTCGTAGGCAACACCAGCTGCTTGGCGATATTTATCAATATCAAACCAGTCATCTACATTAGTTGAATCCAATGGATCCGTTGCTGTTGTTGTGGTGTCCGCCATTTGATTACCTAGAAAAAACTAGTAGCTTATCAGAAGTTACCCATCATACCAGCAAGGCCTTGTGCAAAAATATCACGACGTGATTCAACAGACTTTTGGCGTTGTTGACGCTTTTTAGAAGACTCAAGCCTATCCAAAAGTTGTTGAAAATTGTCTATATTAAAATAATTGTCGTTGTTTTCTTCCATAGCAAAAGCCTATGTTAGTCAAGTACTTAAATATTATAGCAAGTTAATCTTTAGCAAATACTGTCTAGCTAAAATTAAATGCTCCGACCAGTTGTCTGTAAAGACCACCACCTTGTTCAATCTTAGCAATATCTTTTGCTCCTTCATTTTTTAATGATTGGGTTTCTTTGTCAATTTCTCCTTGAAGATTTGTCAATCCAGCACTATAAAGATACTGTCTTGTATCCCTAATATTTTGAATTTGCTCTTGCAGCTCTTGTGGAGTACCTGAAGTCGAGTCATCAAACGAAGGAATATTTATTTTTGTTTTATTTGCGGCTGCTGTGTCGTAGCTTGGCAACAAAGATTTGTTGAATTTAAAGGTACGTTGTCCCGTTTTTTTGCCTTCTGCATCAACTGTTTGCTTGCCAAACATTGTGTCGTAATAATTATCCAGGTAACTGGTATTGAATTTATCTTGGTACTCTTTACCTTTATACAAAGAAGATTTTAAATCATCAACCGATGTGTAGTACCCTTGATTAAATCTATCTTGCGCCGTTTGCAGCTCTGACTCATTTACGTCTCGACCCAGGGTTTCTTGATAGGCTGATTGAATGCCTGTTTTTTGGCGTTGTGGTTGAAGCTCATTGGTATAAAGATTAGTTAAATATGTAACATCTTCTTCCGATGGGGTCAAGCCATACTTGGTTCTATAACTCCGTACGGCATCTACTGCGCCCGTGTAGTTTAATAGCCCTTTACGCAGTTGTGTTTCAGTGCTGCCAAGTAGACCCTTATACCCTGCTTCTCCTGCCGCTTTAGTTGCTGCTTCAGCTGCCTTCTCTTCTTCGCGTATTTTGTCTAAACGAACTTGTTCTTTTTCTTGAGCTGCGTAATTTCTATTTGTAATATTTTCAAACATAGCATTTTGCTGTGCTTGACCAGCATTTTGCTGCCCAAGCATTAGCATTGAAAATAATAGGCCGCTATCCATTCCCATGATTACACCACCAGTGAACGAGAATCAATTGGAGCAATTGAACCAAACATGCCAGCTAATTTACCATGATACTCACGTAGCTTATTATCTAACTCTTCTTTATTCTGTAAACGTGCCAAGGCCCTTGTTTCTGGTTCAAGTTGAAAATCTCTATTAAATCGGGCTATTTCTTTTTGCCTGACATCTTCTTTTGGATTCAATACGTCCGCCTGGAATAAACGCCCACGTTTTTCAAGGTCAAATGCAGCTTGCGGAGCAGTTGTAAAACCTACTGGACTAGAAAATTGAGCAGAAGCTAACCAGTTTTGCCCTAGTTGTTGCTGCGCTTGGTTAAAATTATTATTTGCATTTAAAATTGCTGCTAGTTCATTTTTTTCTTTTACTCCTTGACGTAATTTATTGGCTCCATATGTAGCTGCGTTAGCTCCTATTACAGCTGAACCGAGTTGAAATGCACCTCCAGCAAGAGCTCCCCATGGAATCATACTACCTCCTCCTCCCTGTCCCCCTATTGTACCAAGTCCAAACCCAGGGATCTCCTTTCCAGTGAAAGAACTAGGTCCAGAAATGGAACTATCTGTACCAAAAGAATCCCACATTGTTTTAAATATACCTGGTACTAGGGACCGTAATAGGAGCTGTGATATTAGGCATCACTATTTGCTGCCTTGGATTTAAATTATAAAGATCTGACTTAGAGTTTTCTATTGCAAGTATTGCTGGCCCGTATCCACCAAAGGGGTCCACTGCTGTCTTAATGCCTGAGGCTAGGGCATCTACACCTTTACCTATCATATTATATTTCCAAGCTTCAGCAGCAGATTCTTTACCTAACCTCTGGGCTTCAGCTGCTTCTTTCTTTCTAAAATCAGCAAGCTCAGCTAGTGAATACTGAGGCTTGCTCATTGTGTGAGCAAAAATAATACTAGCTCTATCTTTAGGATCCATACCTTTAGTAGAGTTTATTAAATCTTGAAAAGACTGTCCTTTATCAGGTGCTCCATAATAAGACTGTTGTTGCGCACCAGGGAGTATCCCTTCAAAATTTACATTATAAAAAGGCTTATTCCCATAGGAAGGAACCTGTTTAGGAAAAGTGCCAAAAGATGTGCCCATGATTATTAACCAAAGCGAATGGCAGGAGCTTGTATTGTGGATCCTGCATAAGGATTAGTGCTTGCAATAGTACGCATTAATGCACCTGTTTCGCTTTGAGCCCCTTCCGCAAGATTACCAGCCATTGACAAAGTACCTAGGCGAGCATAACTATTTGTTTGCAGATTCACCATAGCTTGCTGCCTAGCAAGAGACTTGTCTAGTGATGCTTGCACCAAGGGATCAAGAGCTTTTGCTTGTTGCACTTGAGCTACATTGTTAAAATTTATTAAATCTTTTAGGTTGGCCATCTCTGCACTCATTGATTCATTACGAATCTGCTGTTGAAGACGTGCATCTCTCAGTGTCTTGGCTTCTTCTGCAGCCGCCTTATTTAATGGTATACCAGCTACTGACAATGGAAGTGATGCAGCAGCGGGATCAGGGAAGCTGGACTCTTCTCCTGCATTAGGTGCAATAGCTCTTTGCGCTGCTCCGCCTGCTGCTGCGGCTAAAATACCTGGTGCTAAAAATCGACCTGCATATCCTAAGGCTTTAACTGGCAGGGGACCGTTTCTAATCATTCCCTCTGTAAGAACATTTGCAATTGGATTCAGTACTGCACCAGTGGCTGCACCTGCTCCTGCGGCTACTACAGCGCCGGGTAAGTTGCCTTTAAGAAGTGGATCTAGGCCAGAAAGTGCTCCACCTGTAATGCCGCCGCCCAAAAGGCTTTGTCCTGCACCACGGACAACGCCGGGTCTACCAGGGACTTCAGTAGCAAACCGGAAAGCACTTTCAGGTCCTTGCGCAACAGCTTGTCCCAATGGAGTTTGTGCCGCTCGTTGTGCTGCTTGTGTTGTAGCTTCAGAGGCTTTGCCAGCTTGGCCTCTAAGCATATTTAGAAAGCCTTCAAAACCCCCTGGATTAGTACCTGGTACAGTTGCTTGAGTTGAAGTAGACCCTGTTATAGGAGGCAACACTGATGCCATTCGATCGTTTGTCGCTTTAAGCTCTCTAATACGCGCAAGATTTTTAAGTTGTTCTTCTGTGTAATCGGCCATTTTTATTTTTAGCTGTTTGTCTATCTATATTTAAAATTCTATCAGATATTATCTTGCGGTTGATACTCAGCTAAACGAGGAAGTTGTGGTCTATTTGCAGATGCAATTGCTTCATTGACAAGTAAGCCAATAGCAGCACCAGTTAAAGCACCAACACCTGCCCCTGCAATACCACGTCCTATTCTACCTCCTCTTTGTACTTCTCCTTTAAGTACTTGTGGTTTACCCAGTAAATCAAGCTGTATGGGGCCACGGGTTCTATCTACCTGCGTCACACCATATCTTGCTCCAGCTAAGCCACCAGCTAACGCTGTAATAGAAGGAATGCTAATAGGATTACCCATCAATCTGATCTCTGGCTTACCTTCTAAATTTTCACCTGTTACTTTAACTGAACCCATGGTGCCAGGAATGCCGGGATCATTGTATAAGAATCCCATATAATTAGCATATCTCTCATGAGTAAGGCTAGGAATTTCTTTTTTGGCATCTTCGTACTTCAAAGGACGTCCCCTGCGACCCTGGAAGAAACGCTCAAATAACTCAGCTGCGGGATCAGATGTTTCTCTGTAATCTTCCTCACTAGGTTCATTTTGTTTGTAGCCCGCTGGCCGACCTAATTGTGCAATGTTAAGGGGGTCGTATGCCCCTGTAAGGGCTGCTGCTGGTTGTATAGCAACAAACCCTACGGCAGCTCTTCCGTAAGGTCCTAGGCGGTCCTCTGGGTCAACAAGCTTTTGCGCTAATTCATCAGCAATTGCACCAGGGTGGTTGTATTTCCAATAAAAACGTCTTGTTTCATCGTTGACTACATCACCTAAGATATTTGCGCTATAGGCACCAAGGAAGGCGAGAGGTGTTTGTCTTGGCGTAACACCAGCCGTACGCAGTCGTTGGTAAAATGCTGGATCTTTAACACCTTGTCCATAACCCTTTTCTTGGGCAATCTGTTCTTTTAAGCGGGCACCAATAGCCGCGCCTTGTCTCAGCCCAGTAACTTCTCCTGGTTTACGAATATATTGTTCATAGGCCCATGGAGTTTTTGCCATTAGGCTATCCCCAATGTTTGTAATTGTTGTTCTAATAATGCAGCTTGTTCCGGCAATAAAGTAATCCCTGGTATATGAGCAGTGTGTTCAATGCCCTGCATTTGATACATTGTATTTGGAGACAGGGCTTGACGTTGTAGGTTATTTACTTTGTCTCTTTGTGTTAACTGTTGGTAGATTTGTTGCGGCTGCGATTCGTTTGTTGGAACAACTTGCTCTTGTGGCAAGAGCGCTCCACCAGTAACCAAGTCAGTTAAAGGAGCTGATAACATTGAGCCACCTAAATTAGCAGCAGTTTCTAATCCGGACGGTCTTTTGCGTGTGATTATTTCATCTATGTTTTTTGCATTTTTTATTACTACTTGTTCTTCTACTTCTGGGGCAATTTTTCTTGCTAGTGCCACAAGTGGATAATTTAATAAAAAATCACCAGCACTATATCCTGCAGCACCCTTCCAGCCACCTACAACACCACCCATTACTGCGTTTAAAGCCGCGCCGGGTGCCACAGTTTTAGCTACGTCTACAGCACCTGGGTGGGCGGTAAAAAACTGACCAAGTCTTGATAGTAAGTTTCCTATTGCCATATTAGTATTACTTTATCTTTATTATATTTGACTTAAACCTGGGTAGGAGCTATTGGTTGTTTTTGTTCTTCTGTTGGAATTTTAGTGCCTTGTGCTTCTTCTTGATCTTTTGTAACTTCTTCTTTTCTTTTTAATAGATCAGCAACACTTGGTGTATTTTCTACTTCAGATTTAGCTTGGTTCTCTGCAGTTGCCATAAGGAATCCATGAGGATCTGGATTTCTCATCCGAGGCATTGGATTCTTAGCTGCTTTTTGTGGGTTAAGTGTGGGACTTAATTTATATGCTTCTACCCATTTAGGATTAAAATCAGGTTGCTCTTGTGGGCGTTGCGCTGTAAGGGCGCGTCCCTCATTGAAATCATAATCATCAGGACGATTAAAAGTACCCAGACCGAACATATCGTAATGTTCGTTTGTTTTTGAATTATCATCAAAAAACGGTGAGTTAGAAACAAAATTTAAATCAGGATTCAAATTAAGTTTCTTTGTCATTACACGATTTAACAAATCTTTTTCGTTAAATCGTGAAGGCACCCACGGTGGGTTACCACTTTCTGGCTTGCTTGAAAATAAATCATCAAAAGATAATTTCTTATTAGAAAACCCGTTGCGATTAAAAGGGTTTGTAATGTAACGACCAAGGTCAAGCCGTGCGTCTTTAGCCATTGCTTAACCTTTACTCTTTTTATCTTTGTGTAAGCTTACCAGGGTTTTACGTAAATTAGCTTGTTTCACTGTTTTTTCATCATACTTATCAGGCTCAGACAATACATTCTCTTGGAGTTGAGCAGTTGTAATGCCACGTTTCTTGGCCTTGGCCGTAAACGCACCTTCTTTCATATCCATATTTTGGATAAACTTTTTATCTTTTTTCTTTTTTTCGGCCATAACGTTTATTTTTTATTATAAATCAAAAGATTGGTAATCTTAATTGTTTTTGTATTGCAGCTTTAAATGCATTAGGGAAATCAGATGCAAGACGTGCTTGTTTTGATTGAGCTACATTTTGCCTAATGCTTTGTTCCATTCTTGATGGAGCACGTTTTGCCATATATGATGCAAGCTCATCAGCGTAACCAGGAGTAATTTTGGGACTTGTTTCTAGAATACCTGGAATAAACGGTTGAGTTACTCCACCTGTAGGACTATTCATACCTGGTCTTGGAACTTGTGTTCTTATACTAGCAGGCATTGACGGTAATCCTTGCTGTCTTGCAGCTTGATACATTGCTCGATTTGCTTCTTGTGCTAATTGACTTGAGGTGCGTCCATAACGACTGATAACTTCAGATTCAGTTAATCCACCTAATCCTGTTTCTAAGTACGTTCCAGGGGAAACTCTTAATGCTCCTCTTTCAACAGTACCAGCGGGAGAAAGGGCTGCTGCTCTTGCCATGCGTCCACGTTCACGTGCTTGCTCCAGGGCGCGTCCTTGAATCTGTTGGCTCAAGTCACCACCGGGGCGTTGTACAGCTTTTGCTTCAGCTCGTGTCAAAGAAAGGCCTGGACCCTGAACAGCTATGTCTTCAAAAGCAGGAGTATATGTTTGTTGACGCCTTTCAACTGGTTCCTCTGGACGTGCTGTTGCTTCAGGATAGATTTGTGATTCTTCATATTCTGAAAGGCCTTTTGATCCTTCATATAAAGCTTGGGCTTCTGATGCAGAAACATTACGTGTATCAGCCCATTCATTAGCGGGGGCAACTTTTTGACCTTGTCGTTTTGCAAGTTGTTGTTTTGCCGCGAGACCAGCTGTTTTTTCTGGATACAGCCGAGCCATCATTTCGGGATTTTGTTCCAGGAAAGAAAGTGTTCTAGACTCTCTTGCTGCAGTTGCTGCTCTTTCAGCTTCAGATGGGGGAGTCATTGCTCTTGTGCCAACACCATAACGTTCTGCTGCAGACTCTCCCTGGCCTGGTTCACGCATCCGTAAACGAGTAGGTTCAGATATCTGAGTAAGAGTATTGGCAGTGGTAAGAGCCCGATTCAAGAATGGATTAGAAGACGGTCCACCAAGGTAAGGGCCTGCGTTTGTCTTGGCCAGGTCAAGAGCAACTTGAATGTCTGCTAATTTATTACCTGTTTGTCTTTCATATAAATCTTGCACATTTTGCAGATATTCATAATGATTTGCTGTTCCTTTTCCTATTGTTTGTTGATGTTTTCCAATGTCGCCAAAACCTAAAACGGGCGTTCTTTCCCCTTCTGGAATTGGAACATCATATCTTGCTTGCCTGAGATAAGATGCACCTTCTTCCGTATGTACTTCTTGAATAATACCTTTTTGTAATAATGCGTCTTGCATCTGAGACGCTAGTGTTCCTTGAGATCCTACTGGCTCATAAGGATCTAATAAAGTTTGACGCGTTCTTCCTTTTTCGTCTGTGCCATGTAAAGTAACCAAGAAGGGCTCATGAAAAAGATCTGTGCCATATTGACGTTCAGAAGCAGTGGCTACTTTAGCATTAAAATTAGAATGCATGTTATGCACAAATTGTGCAACATCTTGTTCACTGGACCAGGGTTGTCCGCTTATTGGATTTTTATGAAAAATATTTCCATAATCCATATTCATCCTATTGCTATATGGGCTAGTGCTTAAAGAAACAGGTTTAACTTTGGCATATAATTTTCCATATTTAGTTACGCCTATGTGCTCTGCATCTAAATATTCTTGTGTTGTTGAATACGTTGGCAGCGGGTTAGCACCTGAAAAATCTTCTGCCCCAGGTGTAGAGCCGTATTCTTTTATGCCTCCAATTGCATAATCTACGCCAGTATTTTTATTCTTTATTGGCCCACTAGCTGAAACTCCGGGCAGAGATCCAAAGGGGGCAATTGGTTCCCTTGGTACAAATGCAACAGCTTGTCCAATTTCAGCTCCATAACCTGTGCCTGCTTCCGCAGCTTCAGAATTAAATTTTGCTACGTTTGCAGCAAGTTGCTGAGCTGTAACCATTTCTCCTGTTGTTTTATCTTGGAACAATGGCTCCAGGTCGCTTCTTGAATAACGGGCTGGGGCAGCTACTTTTGCTTGGAATTTAGGTTCTCCTTCTTTTCCCTTAGAAATAACCAATAACTGAGTTCTTGTTGGACTCTGAGTGGTATAACCAAAACCCCTACTTTGCAATGGTTGAATGTTACCAGTAATCAAATAGTTTTTAATCGTGTCTTGATAATCTTCTGTAAGTAAATTTTCGCGAATATGTTTTGTAGCAGCAAAAACTGCTTTAGGATCATACCTTCCCTGGGTTTGTTGTATATTTTTGTAGGGTCTACCTTTAAAGCTGTCTCGGGGATTAACAGAACTGCTTTCTAATAATGCTTTTGAGATATCAAGAGGAAGTACGTTGGCATCACCGATAACATTTAACAAGACATCGTCACGAAGCATCCCATTTTGATTAAATAACTTATTGCTCCAATCTTTTGAAATTGCTGCTGGTTTAGGAGCAGGCATCCCTTGTTTGGCTCTATCTAGGGCTTCTTGTGAATGTGTAGCAAGAACATCTTCTTGACGTGTGTCTAGAGCATAGTGTTCTTGTTCTGTTCCAGCTTGAAGAGCCCTGAGGACACTATTAGCTAGGTCTTGAGCTTGTTCTGATTTAGTTTCTCGCATTGACCTTAGTCTTGAAATATAAGATTCTGATTCTGGGTTAGTCCTATTTAATTGATCTTCTGCTTTTGTTATTTGCTCCCTGGCTGATTGTGTTGCCATGGCAGCAACTGATCCTGCAGGTTTATTTGTAAAGTACTTGCTATACGTAGACCCTTCTAAAGACTCTTCTAGTTCTGTCATCCCAGGAAGAAGGAGCTGCGCCTGGGGCCGCTCCACTTGAGCTCTGGGAGAACGTACTCTATTTGTTTTTATGTACCAGGGATCTGGTTCAACAGCACCTTGGTTTTCAATATATTGCCTAGGTGTAAAATTTTGAGTAGTATCAACTGTTTTAGAGGGTTTAACAACTTCTGTTTCTACCCGATTAAAAGTAGGTTCAGTGCGAACCCTGTCAAGATTAGTACGAACAAGTCCTTCATTAGCTGCACGAGACGTTGATGTTGCAGTGGCAGGTACTTTGCGTCCTAGAGCACGAGATAAAGCATATCCACCAGCGCCAACACCGGCCAAAGCTGCACCAACACCCAGGGCATTTGTTAAATTAAAACCTTCGTCCTGTCCTTTTAATTGATTTTGACGATATTCGTAAACTTCAGGAGCTAAATCAGCTCTTTCTTCTGCATCTTCGGGGTAAGGTGTCCCAGTAGCACGGCTATATGCGTAAAAATCAGTAGATGAAAGAGGCATTAGAGTTTATTGTCTTAATTTTGTTCTGTAAATATTCTAATGTTGATTAATCTAGGTTATAGTAAAAGAAGGAAACTAATTTTACCTATAAATGGACGCTGGAACACGGCAAAAAAGAGTAGAAGGACTAGAGGCAATAAAAAATAAAGCTGTAGAAATGGCTAAAAAAGGTCATGACTCTCTAGAGGTACGTGATTTTGTAACAGAATCCAAGAAACACCTAGCTTACGAGCTGCCAGATCAAGAGGCATTCAACAAAGCTATGAATGCAACACTAAAATATAAGCAAAGTAAAAATCAATAATAAATATTTTTAAAATTTACAAAAACACCGGGATTAAACCCGGCTTTTTTGTCTAAATTTTTGGGCTAAGTAGGGATTTTACATACAAAAACACCCTATACAATCTTTAATTGGGGTGCAAATTTTCTGACTGTTCTCCTACCACCCACAAGTAACAGAATGTGGGGAGAAAAAAAAGAACTACGGGGTAGTTCGTATATATAGGGGGCTGCGCATCCTTGCAACGCAGGTTGTACACACTCGCATTCAAATCATGCAACTATCACAAGCTGAAGTGTATTTTGCTCGTTGCGACCAGGCAGCAGAGTATCTGATGAGAGGCAAGAAGGTGAGCATTCACCTTGAAGTCTTGGGTCAGTTTGATACGAACGTTAAGCAATGGCTTGTGGATCTCCACAATGCAATTGCAGTTGAGTGTTACGACCCAAGTGATTGCCTAGAAGATAGCTGCTCGCCTGAGTATAAGTTATCAGTACTTGTGAAGAATGGCAAAGCGATTGCCAGTGCTAAGCAAGTTAACTGACTGTTGCCACACACCACTAACCTGTGGTGATATTAACACGTATTGTAACATTTATAATACGAATACGTATCATCCTAGGTTAGGTGGTGCTAGAATCGGTAGCTTTCGTTCATGTACGAGAGTTAGGTTCTAGATTCACCAATAGATTAGGCGTCGAGCTGGACGTTAAACGCAGCAGACAACTCGGTGGTCAGTCACGATCTTGGCAGCTGCACTTCAGCAGTGTAAGTCCAAGCTCACCTACGGAGTAACACCGTGACTAAGACCACCATCGCCACCGTTCGTAAGATCGATTGCGTTGACATCACTGAGATGTCTCGTAATGAGATCTTCGACATGTGTGGCGTACCGTCTCGTGAAGAGGCTGGCGAAAGCGTCATGCTCCAGGTCCTTGACCTTTTGGAGTATGGCCGTAGCCAGACACTTAACCGAGACCAACTCCAAGTCATCAAGTCCTACGTGGACGAGATGCTTGGTTGCTGATCCGTTAAAGCGGGTTGGGAGGTGCAAACCCTCCCACAGTCATTGCCTAGTCCGCAGGAGATGGGCACCTGCACAGCTCACAGTTAAATGCGTATTCAACCTAGCAACATTCATCAAGAACAACTCCTTCATGATATCTGGTTAGCAAATAACACACCTCAATGGGTGTTAGAAGCAGAAGCAGAGGAAGAAGGCTGGGTCATTGATGATCCAGCTACTGATTCATGTGTGGAGTCGTTTGATGAGATTCCGTTCTGAGTACCAGGCGTGATGCCGGGGGATCGAATCCCCTACTCAGTATTGCCTAGTCCGCAGGAGATGGGCACCTGCACAGCATCAATTTAATGACACTTACTTACGAACAACTGTTCAAGTTTATGGGCACCTTCAGCAACAAAGAGTTAGATGATGCACAAGTGATAGCAGAATATCACTCCAAAGAATCTAGTAAAAGTTACAACCAGATACTGGTTGAGCTATTAGTGGAGATGCGTCAAGCAAGCTGATCCGTTAAAGCGGGTGACCAGGTGCAAACCCTGGTCCAGTTATTGCCACACACTGAGTGTGGCTTACTCACAATCATGACCAGTGCTACGGTTGAACGCATCATAAAAGATGCACGTCTGCTTGCCAGGCGAGACTCGACTGTTCAACACCCTTGTGTTGATTGGTCTATTGAACAGAAACGTACCGAGCTACTGGAGATGTACTTCCAGTGGCAAGACGGTGCATTAGAGTGGGATGCTTTGCATCCATTGGCACAATTCCTCAAGAAGTGTGTTGACCGAAACGCACTCTTGCTTAAATATGAGCAGGAGTATGGCATCGAAGATTAGTTAAACCTGCTATGCTTTGGAGGGTTCAGCTGACCCTCCTGGCCAGGAGTTGACTCGTCTAGGAACTCAGAAGAGTTCCAACAAACTTCTTTAGGCGTGATGAACCTAAAGTTGTAGCAGGCATAGGGCGCCCGCCGCACGAGCTGAAGGACTATTGCGTCCTGACCCTATACATGTCTGCAAGAATTAAGATAAGGGAGGAGCTGCCCCATGATCAGTGGCACAGCTCGTCTGTTACCAACCAGGAGAGACCGTAAAAATCCTGGTTCCCTTGTATGAAGGGGCTGACACGGTTCTTCTTCACCCCAAGTTAATCTAACACGAGGGGGCTGCGCATCCTAACAACGCAGGCATTCACAACTACAACGGAGAATCTAATGGCTAACTACGTTCACATTGTGTATCACCCTGTTGACAAGAACATTGATACATGTTTTAACGATATAAATGAAGCACGAAAATATGCAAGCCACACCCACGGCATTGCAAACACTATAGAAACTTATCGTTTGTGGTCTCAATTTGAGCTTATTAACGAGGACGAAGACAGTGACATACTATATGGAATGTAATGAAGAACTACCATAAAATTGTAGGCCGTTACGTTGAACTTGATTCGTACCAACGCAAATCTATCATGCACTTAAAAATGCTTAGAAAAGTATTGAGCTCAAAAATGCTCGGCAAAGTATTAGATGCCACAACCTTTGTGTTGATGACATTTATTATTGCAACTGTCGTAATGGCAGCCGCAGGTATTGACATCACACAACTACAATCACACCCACAGGAGATTCACCATGACTAACATGACCTACAGCTTTCCACCAGTGGATGATGCACTGACACAGATACAGAAAGTTAATTGGCGACGTGTCGCCTACAACATTGTTATGACACTGGTAACTATCACAGCAGTAATCATTGCTGTGGTCCAGTGGAGCATCAAGACCTATCGTCAGTGGCAAGCTGACCACGGCGAAGAATTTGTTATAAGCTTTACACAGTATTGTGGCAAGTTTATTAATGCAATAGATACTATTGCTAACTGGAATCTAGAGTACGTTGCAGATGTACCAGAGCCGGTAGCTACACCAGCAAAGGTACCACGTACACGTACCAGAAAACAACAACTTAAATAAGATTAACAGGGGGCTGCGCATCCTTACAACGCAGACATCCAATCGCATTCACACCATGCTATTACCTGAACAGCAACAGATGGCCACAGCACTAGGCTACGAGCCATTGACAGAAGCAGATGGACAGGAACAATATCCTGTCGAGTGCTGCTTCCAGGATCCACTGAAAGGTCAGCTGCCGTATAACGGTGCTGTCCGTAAGAATAAGAAGGGAGTACTCATGTACTATTGGATACCCAAAGGACGTAACTACAAAGATGAACAAGATGATCTCATTGGTTGGTACGAGGTGCCAACAATGGAAGACATAGAGGAATGGACGTTTGATTCCATTTGCCTGACACCTACCTACGATGAGGTGGAACCAGATCACCCTGATAGCTGGCTGTCACTCTTAGGAATGATCTAACGGTAATACATCAGTACTACTATAGGCTTTCAACAAATGTTGAAATGCCACAAAATACTGAAACCTAATAGCTCGTCCTCAGGCATGACGTTAAACTGCCTGTGTCCCACCGCAACTCAACTCATGACTTTAGACAAGACTCCAGAGTGCGCATGCGAACGCTGGATCAAAAAGATGAACGCTGTCCTCAAACAAGAGGAAGCCAAAGACCAAATGTATTCTGCACCACAGTGGATGCTGGATACTATCTCAGACTGCATCGATGCATTAGAAGAGGTGACGGGCTATGACCCAACACCTGAGTATCTCTATGACAACACCGGAGGTGAGTCCGCTGTTACAGCAGCAGAGATTCATGCTGCCCATTGGCAACAACACCAGGAGCTACACAAGTAATGAGTACAACCACCCCTGAAATGAGTACAATGAATCACTATGTTGCATTAGTGGCAGATGCCACGGGCAGATACGCTCATGTCTATGGCAAGCACATGACATGGGATGAGTTCTGCGATGAGCTAGAAGATAGCGGATGTGAAGTAGTAGAGGATCAGTCAAATGAATATGTCACTGATAACAAGGTTGTGTTCAGTGAGCTAGCAGCAGATGCTGTATGCACACTACAAGAGTTGATAGATGCACCAGGCTTTACGCCATTCGCATAGTCCCCTCACCCCTGTCCACCATCACCACGAAAGCTAATGACTAATGCCCCACTGCCTATCGGTGGTACACACTTCGGTGCCATCATTGATTACAAGATCAAGAACGATGACGTATGGCATGATCGCACCGTATATCTGGTGAACAAGCAACATGCCATCAATTGGTTGACTGAAGATTGGGTAAGCCTGTCCAAGGAACATCTGACGGTACTAGTCAATGTTGAATTCGACCAGCCGGTCTGCTTTCCTGACATTGATCCTATCGATGTTACAGGATATGAAGATCCCACTGATGCTGACATGATATTTAGTATGGATGTCAAACAGAATCTAGTAAAATCCTAAGTTCATTAATCAAACCTTAACTTCCCCATCCAATGTCTAACTCTGATCTGACTGTGCCTGATGCCACAAGCTTACGTCGTCTTGAAGCGATGAGGTTTGTGGCACTAATGAAAGAATCCGCTGACCGTAATGGGATCGGATTCGTTGGAGGCTTCATTGATCCTGTCACTGGTGAAAAATTTACCATGACAAATATGAACGATGACAACATCCACCCATGCATTGAAGGTATCTAAGATGGCTCACAAGAAATCATTGTTCAACTTTGACAAGACTTGGAATGGTATCAACATTACGGAGAATGGCATCAAGTCATTCTCTAAATCATTCCAGTTAGGTCCATTGCAACTCACACTGAATGCTCGTGAGTCAGGCGTCCATGCATCCATTGGATTGCCTGGTACTGGCCTAAGCAAACGCAACATAAAGATTCTGTAACTAAGCTGACCCGTCCTCAGGCATGACGTTAAACTGCCTGTGTCCCACCGCAACTCAACTCATGACCAGCACTGAGATTTATCACATGACCGAGACCATGACCAAGTACGGCGGCAAGTTCGTCAGTACTATGGCCAACGCACTACGGTATGCTGATCCCACTAACCGTCAACGTATCCTAGGTGCATTCCCAGATCTAGTCCAACGCTATGGTCCTGGCTCTGCGTTTCAGCAGCCAGTGGCTGTGGCTACACAACAACTACAGGAGGTCTGATCATGATCATTGAGAACATTGATGTCATTCCATTAGATGGCGAGTACTTCGTTTATGTGGAAGCATGGATTGATGATAGGATCCAGGTAAGTCCTGCCACGTGGGAGGAACCAGCAGAGTTCAAGCCTGGCCTATGCCATGCTAACTTTGTTGTAGAGGTCCAACCTCCCACTGACCCAGACAAACTTGAAACCACTGATAACAAAGTTGCGTTCAGTGAGTTAGTAGCATGGGTACGTGAACAAGACATTGACTGGATCGATGTCGACCTATCGGAGATCTAACGGAATGATTGGATTCATTATTGAGTTCAGGCCTTGGTATCTTGTCTTCCGTGGACCACGGGGACGCATATACCTAGCCTTTGGATTTGCTAAGCGCTTACCTAAGCTAACCAAGTTCCATACTACGTACCAAGAACGGGTGCAATTCGGTATCGAATACGACTAGGTCCACGTCCTCAGGCATGACGTTAAACTGCCTGCATCCCACTCATTATTCACTCACATGCAATTCCAACTACCCGCCAACCTGCGCACAGAACTATTAGCTTATGATCCAAAGTTAAAAGCTTTGGCTAAAGCTGCTACTACTCCTGTAAGCAAGCCTAAGAAACCACGCTTTCATCTTGGCTTGCCTAATGATATTATCCCTGCACACATTGTTATGCCTAGCAATTTACTTGCAGCAATAATTGCTATTAACCAAGAAGAAGTTCCATATCGCTATCATACTTTTAGTCGTGTTACATATGATAAAGATATGGTAGCCACAACAAAACTTAAAGCTGTTGTGTACCACTACGAATCCTTGTGGATTGCAGCATGGTTACCTAACCCAGGTGAAGATTATATCTATGGGTTTACTTATGCATTTAAGAATACAGAAACTACATGCAAACAGGTATACATTAGAGACATAAATAGAAAAGATACTACTATCAAAAAGTATGGACGCATAGAGTTCAATGTCTATACAAAGTTTGTAACAGCAGAAGATATATCTAATGGATGTCAATCACACTATTGGGAACATGGTAACTTCAAAGGATACAATACAAAAGGTAAAGAGATAAGACCAAGTGTAATACAACCATTCAGAGAAGCCATTATAAATTCAATACCTACTTATACTGATGGTGGTGTATGGGACAGAATAGATACGGCTAAAAATAATTACCATGAACTATTAGAATTACATCATACATCAATACCAAAGAATCAAAACATTGTGCCTAGCTTTGAATTGTATATAGAAATACTAAGGCTACGGTATACCCAAAATTTAGATAGATCATTTACTGTTATGCAAGAGAAACTTGGTAAGCCATGGTTTAAACGTTACATCAATGAGCAATGTCAATTAATTATTAATACGTTCAATGATCCAGCCACTAAGTCCAAGAAAGAAATTAGTTCTATACACAAAAAACTTATACATACTTTGGCTTGGATTCTAGATATCCTTGATATATATCCTGACTGCCCTATGGATTATTTACAGACTGGAATACAAACCAATATGTTTTTATCTATTGGCCGTATCCATTCAATCGCTTATTATAAAACTGATTCGTTAGCAAAGAAATGGCTAGCAACCAACCTACCAGTGGCATCATTATTTAATATGCTAAACAAATATATAGAAGATGAAAAGCCAAGTAATAGGCATAAAGATAATCAACTGAATTGTTATATGCTTACATTCTATTTATTTAGAGATACAATGGACATGATTAATAATGTATTAGCTGCAGGTAAAGAACTTACTCCGCCTAGGCGTTGGCGTTACACTGAGTTCCATGATCATGTACAAGCAGAAGCCTGGAAGATAAGTAACCCAAACCAAAAACTACCACAGGATTTATTCCCTGTTCCTGTCAAAGTAAAACTTGCTGATGAGATCTGGACATTCATTCAACCCATAGATACTCATCAGCTTGCACAATGGGGGCAAGCAGTACGTAATTGTGTAGGTGCATCATCAACATATGCCAATCTTATAAAAGCTAAGAAACAATTCATTGTCTTATGTATGGTTGACAACAAGCCTGTATTCACAATACAACTCAAGGTATCCAATGGCACCATGCATGTAGAACAGATTGCAGGACCAAGTAACAGATCATTGACATCTATAGAACGTGAGAAATATCAAGGTATATTCCAAGAAGCTTTACAGATCCGTGAGAAGGACCTAGTATCTAACTGACCAACCATTGGGCAGTCAGCGCCAACCTGACGTAAGCCCCAGACATTCCACTGCACTTAACTCATGTCAATTTTATCTTGCTTTACTGGCCTCATTCCACAAGTCCATGCCTACATGGATGATGACAAACGTTATAACCTAGGTGCAACCTGGATTGATAACGAAGGATTAACTGACCGTCACAATCTAGAGCTACGTTATGTACGTAACTCAGAACGGCTTGCGCTCCAGGGGCAGCCACAGCCTGACGGAAGTTGGGCTTATGTAGAAGCCAACGGTACAGTCCATACTATATCAGCTGCCCGTGCTCAGGCATTTATGGATAAAACCCATGAGCATGCAACGATCATGTGTCAAATGCTTGATCGCCTCAAGGAGAATGGCATGATGGGTGAGACTCATGAGACTCAAGCTACGCCTGTAACATAACATTAAATAAAGCTAAGGTCAGCTAACCACTGGCCTTAGTTCCACTACACTATCCTTGTCCATTCATTCAACACCATGGAAATTTCTGCTGACTATCAAGAACAAGTTGATGCATTGTATGCTGCAATACCTGAGGACAAATGGGATGATCTAATTCCATTGGCTGCTGATGAAATAATAGGACAACTACCTGTTGCTAAATTGCTTACCCTTTGTGCATTGATATTTGAAACTGGATACACAGATGATAAAAAAAGTATGTTGCAAGATCTACTTAAATTTTTTGGACAAGATGCAACTCGCAAGCTTATTGCTGAGGCAGGCATTATGCTTCTGTCCTCAGATCTAGAACTTACTCCCACTAACGACATCTATTGATCATGGCACTCCAACAACCAGCTAATAAAGTTTTCTTGAACGGCAAACCATTTACATCATGGGCAGAAGAACTATCACAACCAGAACCTAAGGTAATTGCAAGTTCAGTTACTGTGACCCATGACATTGAACTTCCTGAAGATGATGAAACAACAACATCATACATTGCTAAGTTAATAATTAATTTTGATGATAGTGGTATTGACTTGAACTACCAAGAAAAAGTAAAAGAAGCTACCAGTAAATGGGGATTAAGCTCAATACTTACTATCCCATCTAAAGTATTAGCCATTAAGTTGGCTGAGCTAATACTTGACTACTATGGGTGTTAGATAATACTAACGTTATATTGTGCTGGCATTAAGTATTTACTTATGTAAGTCCAGCTTATCCACCTTACTCAAATCAAATAAATCTAATGACTAACGACCCAATCACCCCACCGCCTGAGCTGGTGGATTCAATCTGGAATCAGTTTAAGACTGATCCTACTCACAACCTCCTAAATTCAAAAACATTTAGAGAAGCTATTACTAAAGCTTCCCAATGGGGTGCCGACCAGGAGCTGGAGGCGTGTTGTGAGTGGATTGACAAGCACATCTACCACCCAGGTTATGAGCCGGCGTCCGACAGGCTCCGCGCCGCCCGCCGCCCCAAGCCGCCAAACTTGAAGGAGCAGGCGCTTCACGAGCTTGCTGATGCTTACGACAGAGACAAGATTGACGACACCACCTACGACACCATCCGCCGCGCACTGGAGGCCCTCAATGACTGACTTCCGCGCCCTGTGCGCTGAGCTTTGCGCAACGCTAGAGGCAAAAGTAGTAGTTAAATCACTACCCCTGACTTATCAAGAGTGCGGTCCTCTTTTGTGCCGCGCCCGCGCCGCCCTGGCTGAGCCGCCGAGTTTGAAGGAGCAGGCGCTGGCATTGGTCAACAGCAACAAGCCTTACTTGGACGACACTGCAATGGACACCATCCGCCGCGCACTGGAGGCCCTCAATGACTAACCCCGACTACCGCTCCGAACTACAGCGACTGGTGGAGGCGTATGAAGAACATGGCGGGAAGTGGCCCGACCACCATGAACAGGCGCTGTTTCAGTCCGTCGAGGATGCCCGCGCTGTCCTAGCCCAACCCGAGCCGGTGGTGCCGACTGATGAAGAGCTGTTGCGATTGGCTTGGTCAATCCACGGTCCCACATTTGACAGCGATCTTGTGGATTTTGGCCGCCGTTGTTACAACTTGGCCAAGCGACCTGTAAGTTTGCCTTACAAGTTGCCCGAGCCGGTGGTGCCGACTGATGAAGAGCTGCTAAAACTAATGCCCGAAACAATGCTGGATGAGTTCAGCTACGCAGCCAAAGTCTGCAGTGATGCAACTGGCGGCCAAGTCAAGCCTGGCATATTCCGTGTCAGCTTGAACACAGGCGCCCTCGACTACGCCCGCGCTGTACTTGCCCGCTGGGGCAACTATCCGGTCAAACCAGATAGTTCACTTGCCAACAACACTGGAGAGGAGATCTAATGACTGACATCACCATTCCCGATGGTAGCCCGTTCGTTCACTTTGACGGAACAGCGTGGCCCATCCCTGGAGACAGACTTATTGACTTGGAGCACGCTCTCAGGTACGCATCAAAAGATGCTTGCTTTGACATGAAAGATCGCCTACTTGCCGCTTCTGTCATAAACGCTTACCTCACGCTCGTCTGGCAGACGCAGAAACGTCGCAACAAGATCACCAATCATCTCCGCTGGGGAGCAGCCATGACTGAGGATCCGGTGGAGCCCACGGATGAGTTTTTTCCTATTCCATTTGACAGCAGATTGCCCGGTCCAAAAGATGTTAACAAAGATGGTTACTGTTGGTTATGGGATAACGATGGACAGATGTGGCGTTGGATCTACATCCGAACTAGAACAAGAGCTGAGATGTATGACTACACCCACTGGCTACCAGCCAACGCCCTATACATCCCCGAGGCCCCGTGACTAGCGACTCTCGCGCCCAACGCCTAGTTGACGAGTTTGAGCAAGCTGCCAGCTCTTACGAGGGATACAGCATTCATCACGGCATTGCCGCTGTTCTGCGCCACCTAGCCGATACCGAGGCCCAATACGACGACATGGAATCGTTCTATGCCGTTCCAGCCAGCACCCTTGAAGACATGGCAGACGCCATTACCGCTCCAACCCTGATGGAACGTGCTATGGCCGGTGACGCCATCGCCGCTAAACAGTTCCTGTATGAGGCTGGCTTTACCGACAAGCACGGCCAATGGCTGCCACAGTACCAACCCATTCCCGAGACCACCAATGAGTAAGCCCCGATCAGTCTTCTTTCAGAAAGGCAATGAGCGCATTGTCGTCTGGACAAACCACACACGCTGGACCGTGACCGATATGGTCGCTGGCGGCACAAAGCGGTACACCAAGCAATTAGCAATGGCATTGTCAGCATCGCTAATGGCTGAAGGATATGAGGCCACCGTCCATGACTGAACTTTCCCCCGCAGCGCAAGCGGTGCGTAAAGCATACTACAGCACCAACAATGACCTAGCTGGTCCTGCACTGGCAACCGCCCTACGTGCTGCTGCTGATCAAATAGTGCCGCCAAAGACGCTTCGTTCTTATCTAAATGATTACGAAAGAGGAGTGTGGGAAGCTGAGGAATGTGTACGCACTGGCCTGCTCGACATCGCCGACGAACTGGAGGGTACCAACTGAAATGAAACTTTTTCAATACGATAAAAAAGTTTGGGATGATGGCAATGTAGATCGCCTTTGGCAGTTTGGTATTGCCAAGAATACCTCATTGCTCTGGGTAAAGTATCAAAATCCTACATATCAATTCTTTGCTTCTGGTGGAATTCATGTGTTACTTTCTTTTCTTGCCTGTTCTTTTTTTTCCATAGAACTTAATAACAACAAACAATCTATTGCTTTTGAATTTTTTACTGAATACTCTGAGGAGCTGTAGGTACTATGACTGAAGAAATGGATTACCGCACCGCATATTTTGAAATTGCGGGAATAATGTATAGTCGATTTCCTACTTGTGAAATTACCACAGTAGACATGGTGCGCATGTTGGCATTTGAAAATGACACACTACGCATAGCATTAAACATTCCGCTTGCCAAACAAGTTCTTTCTGCTACTGAAAACAATGACTATTAAATGTCCTTGCTGTGATCACGATCACTGCACAACACTACGTGCCAACCATCATTCTAGTGGTGTCATTATGAGATCACGACTATGTGCTTACTGTCAACAACGTTTTTCTACTTATCAATTACCAGGGGAAACACATCAGACTATTGGTTATTTGCCAGAAGAATATAAAATGCCTAGACAATATTCACCACTTACATTTGAGTTAGCTACACAAATTAGAGAACGCGTAAGTAATGGTGAGAATCAAAAGGCACTAGCTGTTGAGCTAGGCATCCATCGTTCTACTGTAGGTAAGATAGTCCGTAATGTTTTATGGACAAAAGATAAAATGAAAAAGAAAGATGGAACAAAAATATATAAAGTATCACGTTGTTATTCAGCAGGCTGTGTTCACTGGGAACGTAAGTGCACCATGGGATTCACTGAGCTTGATGGAAAAGATTGTGCATGTTATGCAAAAGTAGGAGAGTACAGTGAAGTGTCGTAACTGCCGTAGCAAAAACACAAGGGTTACCTGCACTCAACATCAAGATCACATTGATCAGATGTGGCAGTATCGTAGATGTTTGGATTGTGGTACCAGGTTTAAAACCATTTGTACCTATGCAATCAACAAGCCTGGTCCTAAGCTTGGGTCCAAGGGTGCCATAAAGAATGTAGGATCTGCAAATCAAAATGCAATTCTTACTGAGAATAACGTACGTGACATCCGTACCTTGGCACGTACAGGAATAATGCAAAAAACAATTGCAGAAAAATATGGGTTATCTTCTGCTACTATTAACCGAATCATTCTACGTAAAGCATGGAGGCATGTGACATGACCAAGAAACAAATCAAACAACTCATTAAAAAACTAAAAGATGCCTATGTAACATGCAGTGATTGTGGCGATAAGTATGGTGTGTATTCTGTAGGATGTTCATCATGCTGGACTGGTATATGTAATGTATGTGACAAACTTACAATCATTACAGAAACTAGGGACTATGCTTATTTTGTAACTGGTATTAAACAACTCACCAATCAACTGAACTCACATGATGCTGCCTCTGTACCAGCGACTAAGCCAAGCCGAAAAAGCAAGGCTGCGCAAGAAGTTAACTAATGTAAAGCTTATGGGTGACATAGGTGAATCACTGTACAATCAACAGACTCCTATGACCGAGGAACAGATCAAGCTATCAGAAGCCTGCAACAAACGTCTGTTATTCCTAATGGAACTCTTAGCATAGGCCAATGTAGGTTTTACCGCGTCCTAAGCATGACGTTAAACTGCTATCCAACTCACATTCAACTGAACAATGAACCTTCTCAAGTTTTCCCGTGGTAATGCTAAGCTCAGCAAAAGACTAATCTTTAGTTTACCTGCTGGCTATGCATGTCCTGGCGCTGGTGTATGCAGAACATTTGCTGACCGGCACACAGGTAAGATCAATGATAGTCTTGCTGCACTAATTGAAGACGTTGCAGAGTACAGATGCTTTGCTGCTATGGCAGAGACTAGGCCTAACGTACGTGATGCCCGTTGGTATAACTGGGATCTATTACGTGATGCAGCCTATACTGATTCAAAGCATGCCGTAGATAATATGGCTGCACTTATCTTGGCTTCTATTGATCCATATGATGAGGATCTTGTAAGAGTCCATGAGTCAGGTGACTTCTGGACAGAGCAATATCTTATGGCATGGATGGAGGTAGCAAGGCAACGTCTTAATAAAACCTTCTATGCATTTACTAAATCACTTAACATGTGGTTGAACCAAGCTGAGAACATACCAAGTAACTTCTTCTTGACTGCATCAATAGGCGGTCAACTTGACAGCTTGATTCCAGGGCGTGAACATATCTTTACCCGTAGGGCATACGTTGTGTACACAGAGGAAGAGGCAGCGGCCCAAGGCCTAGAGATAGACCATGATGATAGCCATTGCCTTGGCACTAAGCCCTTTGCACTATTGGTCCATGGGTCCCAGAGGGCTGGCTCTAATGCAAGCAAAGCGATACAGCTACGCAAGAAGCAAGGTAAGTTTGTTGGTTATAATACCGTTAAGAAGGTAAAGGAACTAGTTGGTTGCAAATAAAATAAAACTGGTTATCATTTAGATGTTCTTGTGCTTCCCCCAGACCCCTGGGGGAGTACCAGGAAAACACCTTGATTATTAGTCTTAACCTCCATGGCTTATGTCATTAGCTGCATCTTGAATGGTACACCCCATGCCATCCAAGCAGACCAAGAGAACAACAAGTTCCATCTGATTCCTGTACTAAGTGAAACAGATTTAAGTAAGGTGTTATCTCATCCTCAAAAAACAGGGATCATCAGTATACTTAAATGGATTCAAGAAAACGATGAACAATTGTCAAAGCATGGCCTATCAATTCAAGATGAACAACTTTACCGCAAATGAAAAGATTTATGTCATAGATATTGAAACCAATGGGCTCTATGATAAAGTAGAGGAAATCTTCTGCATTGTTATATATGATGTCCAGAGAAAACAAACTTTTACTTACGGGCCTGATGCTATTGCTGACGGCCTGCAGCACATGGCTAAGGCTAATGTTTTAATTGGACATAACTTAATCTTCTATGACATCCCAGTCATAAGAAAACTTTATCCATTCTATACCTTTAGAGCGGCTCGACTTATTGATACCTTGGTATGCACCAGGCTTATCTGGCCACGCGAAGTCTTGTATGATCTTGATCTTAGTGTGTATCCTGAGGTACCAATAAAGCTTAGAGGATCTGCATCACTTAAAGCTTGGGGTTATAGACTATCTGATAACAAGATTGAATTCAAAGATTTCTCTGCATACTCAGAGGAGATGGCAGAATACTGTAGACAAGATGTAAGTGTTACTTACAAGTTGTTTAACTTCATTCAATCTAAGAACTACCCTGAGTCGTCTCTTAAACTTGAACATGAATTTGCTGAAGCAATTAACGACCAGATTATTACTGGCTTTCCATTTGATGTGGACAAAGCTCTTGATCTGGTGGATACGCTTAGGCAAAGACAAGAAGAACTTGAGGAGGCATTACAAAAAGCTTTTCCGCCTATTACGGAAGAGTCTGTATTCATTCCGAAAGTAAACAATAAAGGCCGTGGGTATGTTGCAGGTGTACCATTTACTAAACAAATAGAAAACAAATTTAATCCTGGTTCACGCAAGCAGGTAGTCGAACGGTTACATACTAAGTATGGTTGGCAGCCTGATAAAACAACAGACAAAGGCAATGCATCACTTGATGATGATGTACTAGAAGCCTTACCATTTCCAGAAGCTAAGCTATTAGCTGAGTACCAGTTGATTAAGAAAAGGCTAGGGCAAATAGCTGATGGTCAAAATGCTTGGTTAAAACTTGTAAGCAAAGAAGATAACAAGATGCATGGCAGCATGAATACAAATGGATGTGTCACTGGAAGATGTAGTCATAAAGAACCTAACATGGCTCAGGTGCCAGGGGCATATAGTCCTTACGGTAAAGAATGCCGTGACTTATTCCATGCACCAAAAGGTTATGTACTTATTGGTGTTGATGCAAAAGCATTGGAGCTTAGATGTCTTGCTGGTTACTTGGCTTGTTGGGATAATGGTGAGTACGGTAATATGGTCATTAACCCAGACGTTGATATCCATACTTATAACCAAGAACAATTTGGTGTAAGTACCAGGGATATATCTAAGCGTTTACTCTATGGATTGTTGTATGGATGTGGTGGTGTCAAGGCTGGTACCATTATTGATCCGAATGAAAAAGATGCAACAGTTCTTAAGGACATAGGAAGTACTGCAATAAATTCATTCATGAATGGTGTGCCTGCACTTAAGTTACTTAAACAACAGATACAAGATAACATTGATACCAGGGGATATCTTATTGGCCTTGATCGTCGGCAACTCTATTGTCGTTCTGCATTTAAAGGATTGAATGTACTATTGCAATCAGCTGGCGCAATACTTATGAAACAAGTTGTTGTCAATATCCATAACAATTTAAATAACATTGACTTGTTCTATGACAAGGATTGGATGCAGCTTGCCATGGTTCATGACGAGGTCCAGCTTGCTTGTCTACCTGAACATGTAGAAAAAGTTAAGGAGCAAGCACTGGCTGCTTTCCCCCAGGCGCAGCAAACCTTTAACTTTCGTTGCCTTATAGAAGGGGATGCAAAGGTAGGTTATACTTGGCTGGATTGCCACTAAGGATCCGTCCTAGGCATGACGTTAAACTGTCTTCCACTTTTCTTTTTAATTCCATGAACTTTGCAAGTCTTTGCGCACAAACAACTCAAGAACCAACTGAGGTTTACATATCGGCTACTAATACAGCCGTACGTTGTCCTGTACTACTACCTCCAGTAGGCAATAAGTCGGCAACGGCTATTGAACTAAATGTCTACGGTAAAAGTTCAGAGCGTTTTCTAAAGACTCCTAAGGGATCACACATCTATATCCATGGTGCAAAGCTACGTCATGATTTAGAGTCACGCACATTCTCATTACATGGTGGCGTAATAGCTATTGTTAATGAATCATTCCCTATCTTAAATACAGTTATCCTTAGTGGTCGCTGTGTAAAAGATATTAACCAAGAAGATGAACGTTCATTCAGAACAACTGCAGAAGGTTTAATGATTGTTAATCAATCACTATCTGTTAGCACTGGTAAAGGTCAAGCTGACCTGTTTAACTTCTATGCTATTAACTCAGCTACTGACAGATTTAATCAAGCTGAACTACTAGCAAACATGACAAGGAAAGGAACTGGGCTTACGATCCAGGGAAGATTGATTACTGATTCTTGGTTAGATAAAGAAACTAAAGAACGTAAATCTAATACCAAGATCCAGTTGGTATCAATGACACTAGCACCCAAGGTCCAAGAGTCTTCTGGTGGTATCAAAGCACAGACCACAACCTCATCTGATGCACCTCAAAGCCTATGGGGTGGTAAGACTGCTGATGAAATTGCTGAGCCCTGGGGACAGAACGTAGGTAACAACTTGCCTGATCTACCTGGGCGCTTTGACTCCAACGATGCCAACGCACCTTTCTGAATTGTTAAGATAGCTGGCCCGTCCTCAGGCATGACGCTAAACTGCCTGTGTCCAACCTCGCTACTCAAATGACTAGCACTTTGTTTGACACCACGACCAACTCACCTACTACGAAACTAACCTCGACCATGGCTATGAAAAAAACTTCTGCTATTGCAACACGTGGCTTGGAATCTTTTGCGTTATTTCAATCTAAAGAATTTGTTTCAGGATACCAGAACTTCGTCACAATCCAACCCCTCAACAAATCTAAGACAAGAGGTTGGTTCGTGCGGATATCAGACCTGGATACTTGCGGATGGAGCGCAACTGAAGATCAATTTGCTAAGGGTTCTGTTATCTGGAACTACAAGCAGACTTTCGGTATGGCTCCCAATACTTCAATTGAAGAAGGACTCAATTTCACTCAGCCTAGAGTTCAAGTCCTTCTACGTTCTCCCCTCATGGTTGAGGAAACCACAGGGATGAGGCAAACAATTGGTACGTTTGACAACGATCAAGTCAAATCCCTCTGGGATAATGACAAGGTTGCTGCTGATCTTGCTAACAGTAAAGGCGAGATGTACAAACGTAAGTACAGTGTACGTACCAAATACTTAATCTTTATCCTTACTACAGAAAATCAACGGGCACATAAGCTACCTATGGTCCTTACCTTAAAAGGACTTAATGGTACTGATGCAGCCGAGAAGATTAAGTTGTATGAGAAGGAGATGTCTAAGTGTTTGAGCAAGGCACTTGACTCTGAGATTCCACTGATGTTTAACGAGAAGTTTTATGCAACAACAGTATTTGCACCTCAGCTTGTTAATGACATGCGCGGCGCTAATAACGTTGAGATATGTGCTATTGAAGGGTTTGATATCCCTGATTACAGCACACAAGAAGCCGCCGTTGAATCATTAAATGCAATGAGTATTCCTGATGAAGATCGGGAATCAACTTGGAAGTACCAGGTAATGTTCCAGGACTATATCAATCAACATGCTAAGCAGGATGCTGCAAAGCTTGGTGGTGCCTATGGAATACGAGAGGGAGTAGAGATACTACCTGAACTACGTAACACCAAAGAAGTTGATGTAACTGCTTTGCCTAGTGCCAGGGATCCCGTTACTGGAGAGGATGATGGATTAATCTAATGACAATAGCAAACAACTCTATTAGTTTGCTAGCAATGATTGACCCCTTCGGGGGTCTTAATTCTTGTTGGCCGTACATAGGTAAACGCTGGCATAAAGATGGGTATGGTTATCCAAAACGCAACCAAAAAGCAATGCTTGCACATCGCTGGAGTTATGAGCATCATTATAATATTGCATTAACTCCAAAGATTATTATTCGGCATACTTGTGATAATAGATCTTGTTGCAACCCATTGCATTTATTGCCTGGAACTCAAACAGATAATATTAAAGATATGCATGACCGCAATCGTGCAAAACTTGGTCAACATCCTTGGAAATTAACCAATGAACAACAAGAAAAAATTTTAAGACTTAAATCTCAAGGTTTATCTCGTGTTAATGTTGCAGCTGAAATGGGTTGTTGTACTTATACCGTAACTAAATATTTAAAAATACATAATTCTTTATATCGTAATAAGTATTTAAAAATAGATGATTCACTCATCTAACCCTCTGGTGTAATCTCAGGATTGGCAAGCTCACTATCATCTATCAATAGATGTTTGATAGTGAGCAATTCTTTTGCAAGTCCTTTTATTATTCCTTGACGTTGTACTGCAAGAGACAACAACAGAGATGCGTACTGTCTTAGTTCATTGACTGAGGTATTCTCGTTAATCTCTCGTTGTACTTTTTCTTTCCAGAACAAATCACCTAACCCTGGGTCAAGTTCTAATTTACTTAAGGGCATGACTTTGATTTCCATAAGCCTGAACAACTTTGCTCAATGCTACCACCATGAACACAAAACTAAAAGCTGCTATCAAACACACGGCACCCTATGCCGTAGGGGGAACACTCCTTGCAGCATCACTTGCTAACCCTGTTACGTGGGGGATGCTTGCCTATGGTTTATTAAGAATTGGTAAGAGGGCCTACGACTCTGCCCCTAGCTCTGCTAAGATTCCGGCAGAGCAGGACGACCTGTTCATCTAATCATCAACTCAATTTTAACCAATGAACAATCTAATTCAAGACCAATTCAATTCTGCACAAAAACAAATCTATTCTATTAGCAATATTAGACGTGCACTACCAGAGTTTGATGAGACCACTGTAAGTGGGATCTATCTACGTGATAACAATATTGTTGTAGTACATCAAGATGGCACTGAGCTATTAGTGCCTAAGCAAAGTGTAATTAATGCACACCAACAATTTACTGGTCGTCTTAAAAACTTCTTTGCATACCTTGGTCCTAACTATAGAGGTCCTGGTATCTGGCATAACAACTCTTACGTAATGCTAAAAGGTTGGCATTATCAACACCAGCTAAGTCACAAGACTGGTCAAGCGTTACTCCAAAGAGAATGGATTGATAAGTTCATTTACCTTAAGAGTAAAGACAAGCTTAAGGCTATGTTGCAAAGTGAGCATACAGATCTTGGCCACTTGATTGCACCAGAAGGATTCTATGATCCTGATGAGGAAGTAGATATGGACTCTGATCTAGAAGAAGTTACTGCACAACAAAAAGTCAAAGAACCTTATTGTTCTTGTGGTTCATTCCAGCGGCAGCTAACAGACCTGTCTGAGTTCCAGCAAGAGATCCAAGACTATAAGCCGTGGTGCATTCATTTAACTTGGTTCAAGAAGTATCGTGAGCTATTGGTTAAACGCTCTGAGGTACGTGATCAGTACAGAGGGTCTGCTCCTGATAACGCTGCAGCTTGGTGGTATGCTCCACCAGAAGACCATAAGTCAAAGGGTCGGTTCCTTGTCTTGTATACCAAGTCGGGATCTATGGCACCTATGTCGCACTGGCGTACGTACAAACCACAGGAACACTACACTGCAGATGATGCATGGGATCTGTTTGACGCTATGCTAAATGCAGGGTTTGTTCCATTCCCTGGCACCAGTCTTCCTCAACTTTCTTACAAAACAACTTAAAAGTATTTATCGTCCTAAACAAGACGTTAAACTGTTATCCACTCATTACTTACTCCAATGTTTGACTTCTTGTTTCCTATTGTTTGTTCTGTTTGCAAAGACCTATTACTTATGGTAAGTGCTATTGCTATTACTTGGGCTTTAAACAAAATCAAATCACAGTTTGCTTAAACAACAATGACTAACTCAACTCAAGTTACAGCAACTAAACTTGATCAACTCAATGTACTAAAGCTATATGAACACTATCAAGTTCTAGAGCGTAGCCTACCTTTGCTTACACCAGAGTCACAAGTCTTATGTAAAGCAGAGCTAGAACAAACTGCTAACCTGCGATCAGATAAGATTGATCGCATCTATTATGCAATGTCTGCCCATGAGGATGCTTTAGAGCGTGTCAAAAAAGAACAAGAGCTGCTGTCAACAGCAAAGAAACATCACGAGACCCAGCTCACTGGACTCAAAGGACTACTTAATTGGATACGTCGATCAGGCGTCATTAAAGAAAACAGAATTACAGGTCGCAACTATGAGTTTGTTCTTGTACGAAAACCAGCTCTCACAGTTACCATCAATAGTAACGTAGATGATTGGACCCCAGAGGAACAGCAAAAATTCTGTTTGATTCAAGAGGTCACAACAACAAAACAAACCGTGGTACGATCCATGGATGGATCAGTTCTCGAAGAGAAAACTGAGCCTAAAACTAAATCTGAAATACTACCTAACCTTGATGCACTCCGAAACTCTTACCAAGCAGGCCAAGCAATTCCCTATGGAATCAAAATTGTCCAAGAATACTCAGTCCGACCAAAAAGACTACTCACATCTAAACGGCTGGAAGTGGAAGCATCCGAATGTAACGGAGAACTTTTATTACAAGATTGAACCTCCTACTAGTGTTGATGATGCACATATTAAGATGTCGTGTCATTACCATGCGGCAGAAGACTTTGGTTTACAGATAGAAATGAATGAGATCAATCGTTCACGTCTAGCTGAAGATGAAGTCCTACCGTACCAAGAAGATGAGCTAGAGGAAACAGAAAATAAAAAGTATAAGTTATTAGGTGGCAAACGTTTTCACCTAACAGCAGCAAGGGCTTATTGGTATCACATGGTAAAAGCAGAGAAGTAGTAGGTGTTAAAGTAGAAGAGATAGAGCCTGAACCCCTGTTATAACCTTGAGTTATATTACGTTCAGGCCATCTTCTTCTGCTTACTTACTGTGGACATTCAACATTTGTACAATCTGTTAGAAGCATTTACCAATGGTGGCACCCCGTTGCCAGCATTGATTGGTACTAAGCAAGAGATGCGGGTAACCATTTTGGTTGCTGCACTTCTTGCTAATGACTCAGTATGTTCTCAGTCTGAACCAGCTGAGTTAGTTGATGCTGCCATTGCTTATAACAATCTAATTGAAGAACGGTTGGGTGTGTACCAGCAGCAACAGGTTAATACCTTAGAACGTTTGCTGGAGGGGTGATGGCTAAATGGTTGTCTACTTGTATTCTGGCAGTGGTGGTTACCAGTGCAAGTTTATCGGTTGCTGACTGGGCAGCATGTATGTTCTATCTAATACCACGCGGTAATGCAGCTGATCAATCCTTGTCAGTCTGTAAAGCACCAGGGGAACGAGCAGCAGGAACCTTGTCAGCACTATTAGCAACACTGATTGGTATTGGTTCCAATCCTCCAAAAGGAAGCTAGACTTTCTGAGTACTCTCATTTAAGAGATGAAAACCGATCCCAAGCCCATCATTACAATTTCATTTGCTGTTGACCTTGAAATAATCTATGACCCATTCAATGGGCGTACTACAACAGAAGTAGGTGAGCTGCTTCAGGATAAGATTGCTGACCTGCTCTTTGAGTTGACACCTGATGTCCAAGGTGTGTTCACAAATATTACCAATGTAGATGAAAGCAATGTTTATTGATTCTATAAAAGAACAACAGAAGGCTGACTTCATGGACCACATCTATGATGTGTACCAGCCTGGTAATGGATTGTACACAGGTTTATGGGAGAAATTTAAAGATGAAGCAGCTGTCCATTGCAGAGATGAATACTTTCAAAGGTTAAAATTTATTGAAGATTTTAATTTGGATGTGGCACTACGGCAAGCTGCGGCCCAGGCTTTAGCAGAAGAAGAAGCTGCTCAGGTACAAGAACCTGAATTTGATCGATGAAAGAAGATGAGTTTAAAGCTGGGGGACTATCAGTAAAAGTTGAGGTATCCAGAGAAGGTCCCCCTTTGGTATTCATTGCATGGAAACCCCATGTCACAGGGTTGTTTATTGATGTAAAAGCATTGGTTAAATGGGTGGCATGGCCAGTAAAAACACCTACGGGTGAGGCATTTAGGGATTGGTTGGTCCAGTATGGGTATGAACGGCCAGGTAAAAAAGAAGTAGCGGATACTACTAAAACAATTATTTAAAAGCTATAGAATTTCTTTGTTATTGAATTTTCATAAAATGTCAAATTTGCATTATCCTGAAAAAGTATTGCTATGACAAGTATTATTATGTCTTTTTCTGAATTGCTGGCAAAGGCAGAGAAGGAACGCAACCAAGCTTGGGGTTCTTTAGGGGCTAAAGATGCAAGGGAAACAAGCACGTATTTAAAGACTAATAAAGAAACATATAAGAAACGTTTATATGAATGTTTGTATGACATCTATATTGAATTTGTAAGTGAAAATCAATTGACCCCAGAAGAATACTATGAGGAATTCAAACGGGTAATAGAAGATGAACTCAAGCGCACCAATAAAGAACAAAGAATTGCTGAAGAAATACATTCAGTGTTTTTTAAAGAAACCCTTCCCCAACCTTTTGTATTCTGATGGAAGAAGAACAAATTATTAAATGGAAAAAAGTTAAAGCCGCCTTGGAGGCGGCTGGTAAAACTGACTGTTACTTTTATCAGAAAGCCTGCGCTGGTATCCAGGGTAAAGACCTTGATGTTTTTACAAATGATCTTATAGACTAATAAGATATAGCTAAAAGATACAGATGGCTTGTTTGATTGCTAATCTTCCATCACAAGAAGTATGGGTACGTAAAGAATATTTGATGGATCACCAAGGTGGATGGGGTGAATTTGTTAAAGGTGTGTGGGTATCTGTTAAGTCAATGCCTGGACGCACCTTTTATTTTGAAACTTATCTACCTGAGTATGCAGCTATGTATGATAAGTTGCCTATCAGTGCATTCACTTCATTACCTGCTACGCCTTCTCCTGATATGAGTCTTCCAAACTTACAGTTTTGGAATTGTATGGACTATGGAATAACTGTTGTACAGAAACAATTTATTGGTTCAATGGATTATGAGATTCATACTCGTGATCATGGAAACCAAAAAGGAATTTATCTTTGTACTATAGATAATTATCATCAAGATCCTGATGTAATTGATTATGCTACCAGTGAAAGCCCTGCTGAGCATAAATCTTTTAATTTAATTGAGTTAGAGAATGGTCAATATGCTCTTTACCCTAATAACAGAATAAGAATCTATGATAATAGTTTGACACCAGCAGAACCAAAAACACCTGACTTTAAAGTATCTACTCAGTATTACCAAGTAGAAAACACATATGATCGTCTTGCTTTAGGTGATGAGACTGATTACTTTTGGAATACAATAAAAGAACAAGAAATTAATTTGCCCCTACACTAAACAATACAGTAGCTGCTGTACCACCTGATTCAGATACAAAGACAGGCTGTACAAATTTAACTGGGTGGTTGGCAATATTGTAATGAGTTGTACCATTAGCAGTAATAGTATTGTTAGCAATTATTTTTGAATAATTTGTACCATCAATAGAACCTTCTAACGCAACAATGACGTTAGTGTTAACAGCTGCAACAGTAACAAACAAAACATAATTCCTTGTACTAATAGAACTACCTAGTTGAACAGGTGTTGCAACTCCAGATCCAGGTGCTGTTAATGTATCGTATGTAACAAAGAAACTTTCTGTGTTAGCCATAACAAACTCTTTTTTATTATTCTAATTTAAGATTTTTAAAATAAGGTTTGATAGACTATACATATTGATAAAGACTTATGTATACCTCTGGTCAACCCCCCGTACAATATGTTCCTGCGCCCCAGGTGGAACCTAAGGTTGTAGAACCTAAAACTAAAAAGACTAAAGCTGTAGTAGCCAAGCCTGATATTCCTACCTTTATTCAACAGTTGATTGGCCATGCTTCTTACGCAAATCAACTTTATACCCAAGCTCATCTAAATCATCTTAACTATGAAGCCAGTAACTTCTTTTCTATCCATGAGTTTTTAAAAGAACAATACGAAGCACATGTTGAACAGTTTGATAAGCTAGCTGAGTTCACGCGTAGCATGGACTACCTCATGCCTATGTGTGCATGTGGATTAAGGGAAGCACATCCTGACTTTGACAATGTCACTAGTTATGATGGCAGGTCAATGCTGATGACATATCTTAAAAACCTAGAAGACTTTGCTATGAAATCCAAAGATCTTGCTATGGTTGCCAGAGAAGTTGAAGCTATTGATATTGAAAATTATGCAGCAGAACTAGCAGGAGAAACTTTTAAAGCCACTTGGTTTTTAAAAGCTACATTAAGGCATAACTAATGTCAAATCCATTTACAAATTTACAACAAAAAGCTGATGAGTTTTTAACAGACTATCTTCGTAATACAACTACAGATCAAGAGATTCTTGATTTTTATGGAGAAGGAAATATTATTGGACGCAAAGGAATATTAAATACTCCAGGCGCTGTTATAAGTGAAGTAGCTGAGAGTCATAAATTACCTGGAGAAAGACCACATATTAAACGAGAAATTATACAATCTGACCTAATGGGATTAAGTGGTGGAGAAGAACAATTAATTAATCTTGAAGGATCTATTGATCCAAATACTAAAAACCCATGGCAAATGAAGTTTGAAACACTTCCTTTCCCTGGTAGTGGAACTCCAACTGTTGCTGCTCAACGTTTTCTAAAAGATTTTCGAGTGCCTACTGGAAATACTGTTGATTATGGTTTTGAAACTTCTCCAAATGTTATTGATTTAAATACAAAAGAAATCACAGCATTACTTAACGAACCTAGAAGTTATGTTGATTCAAGGGCTGCATTTTTAGCTGAAGATGCAGGAACACCTCTTTCAAATTCTGGACCACTTCGTCAAAGTACTCAAGAAGACATTGAAAGAATTCGCGCTAGAGCTGTGCCATACACACGAATGAGTGGAAAAATGTTAACTCCAAGTGATTGGAAAAATGAAAAAGGTTTTGAGATACCTTCAAATTTAAAAAATGAAACATTAGAAAGATTTAAATCTGAAATTATGCAAGCAGAAAAACCTTTTGGTTCTGTGTCACAATTAACTCCAGTTAGAGAAAGTTATGAAAACGTACGTCCTGGAGGTGATTCTGATTGGCGAGCTAATTTATATGAAAAAACAGGCTTGGCAGGGCCTATGACAGAAGTCAGTGTAAGGGGTGCTTATGGGCCAAGTACAGGAAATGTACAAATGTTTACCAGAGGGAATGAACGGTTACTTCCTATTCAACCTTATACTGAATTTTTAAATAAGTATGATGCATCTAAACCAAGTGCTTTAAATACCACACCTGCTGCAGATTTTACTACTTTACAAAAAACAATTGGGACTAGAAATTATTTAATTGGAAAAAACATATTACAAGAACGTGGTCCTTTGGGCGCAGGTTTTAATACTGCTTCTAATATTGCAGGATCTATACCTTTATTTGATCCAGAATTTAGAAGTGCTACTGAACGAGGTGATCTTGGTAAAACAGCACAACTGATAGCAAGAGACTATGTAACAGGTGCAGCTACTGCTCCTATTATTGGTGTGGGTGCAGGTATCTTAAGCAAGGTTAGTCCACAAGCTGCTCGTATTGTGACTGGTGGATTAGGTATTGCAAGAACGGCTAATCCTATTGCAGTAGTTTCTCAACTTGGAGGATCTTCTAAAATAACTCCAAGACAAGAAGCCTATGAAAATCAATTACGCAAAACTAAATTTAAACAAGCAGAAGCTGCTAGACAACGTGGTGGTAAATGGAAATTTCCCACACCTTTTGGACAAGTGACTATTCCTGAATTGGGCATATCAGAAGCCAAAGGTTTATTTTTTCGTTAATAAATAATTATGTCACAAGATACTAACAAATATACTAAGCCTGAGTTACGTGAACGTATTAAAGATCGTATAATGGCTGGTGACAAGGGAGGTAAGCCCGGTCAATGGAGCGCTAGAAAGTCTCAACTTCTTGTGCAAGAATATGAAAAGGCTGGTGGTGGGTACCAAGGCGGTAAAGACTCTAGGCAAAAATCACTAGAGAAATGGGGTAAGGAAAAGTGGCAAACAAAAGATGAATATGAAAAACGTGGTAAAGCTAAAGCTGCGGCTAAAAAATACAAGGAGAGTAAGTAATGGAATTAGCTGGTAAATATGCAACATCTTTTAATAATGTCATTGCATTAGCAAAAAATTATATGCAGAAAGATTCAAGACAGCTAGCAGGAGGTGATATTGAAAGTGAAATGGTAGCTCGTATTATTCCGGCAGCTATGGCTTTAAATGTTGATCCAGCTACAGTAGTTGATGCATACATTAAACAAGGAAAGTAAGTAATGGAATTAGCAGGTAAGTATATTCCTAACGCTTTTCCAAGTCAAAGTTTAATGCATAAACTAGCAAGCCAAACAAGCAACCCAGAATTAAGAGATGCTTTTTTAACATATCAATACCCTTTTCGTGTTGAAGACTTAGCCAATAGCAATTACTCTCCTGAAGTCAAACAAACAATCCTTAGTGTTATCCCAAGAAACTAAAATGACAGCTGATAAAGCAATTACACCAGACGGTACTAAGCGTTATCTACCAGAGAAGGCGTGGGCTTCTCTTTCAAAAGAGGAACGTGCCAAGACAGATGCCAAGAAGAAAGCTGGTAGCAAACAAAACAAGCAATTTGTACCCAACACAGAAGCAGCTAAAAAAGCTAGCAAGAAAGCAAGGACACCTAAGAAAAAATAACTAGGTATCAAAAGGGTCCGCACATCTTGTGGTCACCCATCTTAGCCATGAATTCATCAATGGTTTCTAGGGCGTCAAGCTTCATTAGAATCTCAGCCAAGCCCTGAATAATAATGGGGTGTTCCCCACGGGCAGCAAAGGCTAGTGCATTACGCAAGCTGGCGCCTGCTTCTTGTACTGAATCTTTGACTTGTTTTGATAGTGCCATTTCAGATGCCTTGGGTTTTCTAAGTATAGGGTAGATGTACATGAAACAATTGCTGGTATCAATAGTATGACACAAAGGATGTCAGTTGAGCAGACACCCTTGGATCGGAGAACCGACAGTATCAGGTTTGGTAACCGTCCAGATTAAATCGTCATATCGACCCTTAGTACGACGTACGTCAAATGTACGTACATCATCAAAGCATCGATCATCCAGGCAATCAGTAAGAATGTCCAGATGATTACTGTCTTGTATGTCTTCAATAATCAAGATGCCACCAGGCTTGAGCATTGGGAAGTAAGAGTTAACAGCAAAGATTTGACTCTGTAGGGTATGGGGACCATCATCAATAATGACATCAAACCCATCAGGTACTTCTTCTTTAAACTTCTGTACTGTTGTATCGGTATACCCATCAATATTGTAGAAAGTATAACGATCTGCATTCATGCTATCCCAGATTTTACTGGGAGCAATGTTGGTAATGTCTACCAGGTGTAGTTGGAAGTTGGGAAGATAGTCATGCCACAGCAAAGAAGATCCGCCGTGTTGTACACCTAACTCCAGTAGGGTACCAGGGAGCTTGCGGTAAGGTTGCAAGACATGCTGATAGATTCCGGTATAGTTATGAATGGTATTTTTATCGGTGCCACCAACGGCTTCAAACCCATTGACCTCATGCTTATTAAGGATTGCATTAATCTCTTGTGAGGGGATGTGCCAGAGTTGGTTCATTGTTGAAAGTAAGACCTGTTGTCATCATACATGTCAATCTCAATGGACGGTAGCATTGTGATGATTCGACCTTCATAGTGGGACCGTAGGTCCTGAATGAGATAATCTCTGTAGTTATGAGCAAGAATAATGAGATTATCAGGTTTGTTTTTGTATAGATAATTGCGATTTAAGATTTGCATCCCGGTGCCAGGGACATATAATCCTTGCTTAGCCTCGGTATCATCAACAACATATGCATTGGAATCTGTTGCAGTACTGACGCCTAAAGCGTTGAGGTACACACAACCTTTTGCTGCTGCACCAAAGTAAGCAGTGGTGCCTTCCAGGTTATTGAGGAAGACTGTGTCTCTAAGGATCTTGACATTTACCTTGGAGCAATACTGGCTATAGTCAAATTCCTTTTCTTTTTCTATGTACCTAAGATGGGCATTAGTACCAGCGTAGGTAGTCTTATTGGTAATCCATAGGCGCATTGTTCCGCCATGAATAGGTTTTTCTTGGGCATGAAAAATGGTAAGGCCATACTCTTTAAAGATTTTTTCAAGGGGCGTGACTAGCCAGTAGTAGTAATGCTCATGGTAAAACTGGTCGAATTGCAAAGTTTTAATTGTATTTAGGGTATATGGAAATTCCAGGATCCAGACGCCGTCCAGATGTTGTTTAATACCTTCTACAAACCTGTGTACGTCAGGCGTATGCTGCAATACATTAGTAGAAATAATCATGTCTGCCTTGGGCAGATCTAAATTTTTATTAAAATATGCATTGACATATTCAATGTTGGAAAGATAGTTATCTTCTTTAAAAGACTCACTGGCATCTACATTAATTAAACGTAGCTTGTCATTAGTTTGTCCTTGGAAAACTTTAAGGAGAGTGCCATCGTTACCACCAATGTCAATAATGGTGTCATGCTTGAGGTGTTTAAGCTCGTGCCAAAGAAGGCGGCAGTGGTTAATGTACGGCTTGTTAACCCCTGAGTAATATAAGTAATTCTTATACAGTTTATCTGATGGGACTGTAGTATCCAGTTTGATTACTAGGTCCTTATCAATAGTTGCTCTGAGTTTGTACTTCTCAATAGACAACGACTCATCTTTGGTAGTGCAGAGGTTATTGACTAGGGGCTGTAAGCCCAGATCAAGTAAGACCTCCTCAGGCCCAACGAAGGGCTTGGGTCCGAGCTGGGTTGTATCTCCAGTAATCGACTGGAACATTTTGGTTAAACGGCGTAACATAAGTTTCTCGGCTAGGAGGTCCACCCCACTTCCTTACATAATAGTTGTAATTCTCTTGGAATGAAACAGAGTTCTTTTTTTGGAATGATTCTGCACTATTCAGTGTACTACTAGTGGCATGTTCACTGGCTAAAGGTATAGAACCAATCTTTGTGTTGGTAAGTTTTAGGCGATAACGGTAATCATTATCTTCAAAGTATCCGGGAAAGAAGTTCTCGTCAAAGTACCCTACGCGCTGCAGGAGGTCATGGGTTATTACCATGCCGCACATCTCATCATTCCCTAGTCCCAGGGTTGCTCCATGGGGTAGGCCACCGATGTGATTAAGAATTTTTTGCCATTCACCAGGGGCTGGCCACCAGTCAAATCCACTGATGACCCAGTAATCACAGTCGGTATTTTGACGGATGGTTAGGTTGACTGCCCCAGGGAAGCCAGTGTTTTGGTAGACCGAGCAGATTGCTACCTCATCAATATGGTCAGGTTTTGTGTCCAGGATTTCTTTGATGGCCTCATCTACGGAGGGGTCTCTGCCCATGGAGTTATCTAAGATGAAATACCTACGTAGGGGTACGTCAACAGTTTTGAAGTGGCGGATGAGTTTTTCACCGTCAACCATGACGGGAACTGCGATGACAGGAAGTTTGCTCATTGGTCTACACGCAGGTAGTCAGCATCTTCTGCCTTAAGCTTTTCTTCATATTCTTCTGCATCCTCGGTGACTAAATCAATTACGTACCCTTCATTTTCCTCTCGATCAGTACAGATATAAAATCGAGAAATGCCGCAGCCCATGAGAAAATTTGGTCGGTAGGTATACGTAGATTGTACTTCAACCAGGATAAAGAACAGCAAGAATGGCAGTAATAACAACCAAGTCCAATAATAAAAACATTATTAAGATATTGATTAGATCCATGGAAACACTAGGTGTAGACTATATTTAATATAAGTTTAAACCCTGTAATGTCTGTCTCACCAAGCAGGGAAAAACGGATTAATTCCGATTATAGTGCGGATTACGCGCAGTTAAATCAACTGCCCTCCAGGGTTACAATCAACGGCAAGCGCCATTACAACACTCCGTTCTATACAGGACCAGCGCCTTCGGTAACAACAATACTTTCTGAGACTGCATCGGAAGCTAATAAGAAAAAATTGGAGATGTGGTCCAAGAATAATCCAGGGGTGAAGGAGGCTGCTGCAGAACGCGGCACTTGTATTCACGCCGGGATGGAGTCGTACTGCAAAAAATTACCTGTCGAGATACCTGAGGAATACAAGGAATATTGGGAGGGAATGCCCAAGATTTTGGATCAGTTTGACGAAATACTCTGGGCGGAAACTCCCCTGTTAGAAAAACATCATTTCGCTTTATCAGCAGATGGGGTAGGCAGGGTATGGGGTAAGGACCACGAGGATCGGGCATGGGCTGGATCTCCTGACCTAATTGGGGTGGTCGGCGGAAAACTGACGCTAGCTGACCTAAAGACCAGCGTTAAACCCTATAGTCGGAATTGGCCTAAGGATGTGGAAAAAGGGTCGCAAGAATGGCGAGACCTCTTAGGTGGCAACATGAAATTTAAAAAAACGTTGAAGCAGCTCGCAGCTTACGACCTAGGCATTGAACAGACTCTTGGGATGAAGGTCCAGCAGGCTGCAATTTTGGTATCGACACCCGTACGTACACAAGTATTCAAGATATCTAGAAGGTTTTTGGATAGCTTGAGGGAAGACTGGTATGCACTGGTGGCAGAATATTATTCACAAATTGAAAGGTGCGGGGTCTACGATCCGGACTTGGTTTAAACTGTTCTTAGCGTTTAGGGTGAGAGATCAGCGGTAGAATGGAGGACGCTGCTCTGGACCAATGGATGTTCATGTGAGTACTGGGCACTGGATCGAATACCTTGCTAGGACTATGTCAGAGAATGCTGATATTCCATTATGTTTCCACCTTCCCTCCACGGCTCATGTTCATGCTTTCTTAATTGTTAAAAAAGATCTGTTCCCTGAAAAACCTTTTGAATTTAGACTGACAGAAGGGGCTACCATCAAATGACGGATGAATCCAAAGCATTAAAACCGGGTGAAATTCGGTTAAGTTACATCCCACTTGATTGGCCTCTTACCCCGCTAGGCGCCAAAAAAGATCCTTATCTTTTGGCGTGGCAAAACAAACCGTTGGGCGTCACAGAAATTGAAAAAGAATTTGTAGAAGACAACTGTAAAGCTATTGGCTTAATGGCTGGTCCTGTTTTTAATAATCCTTATGGATTGGTATGGGTAGACATTGACGGTGCAAGTGTTGATCAACTTGTTGTTGAAATTGCAGGAGTTCCTTTAGAAGAAGCTTTACCTAAAACACTAACAATTTGCAGTGGTAAAGAAGGTAGATCACGTAAGTTATATCAAGTGCGTAAAGAAAATTGGAAATATTTCTTAAGAAATAAATATGTTTGGCATGCTGAAACAAACCGTGAACAACTCGAAGTTCTTTGGACTAAACACCAAGGAGCTTTGATGGGTTTACATCCAGAGACGGAGGGATATTTTACGGCAAAAGGAGAAGGATTTGAGTGGGCAAATAAATTACCTGAGTTACCTAAATGGTTAATACATAGCATTATTAATAAGAATGTAAGGCAAGGCAAACCGGCTACAGAATATAGTCGTTTTGTGGGCCAGGGATTTGCTATTAATACTGAAATATCTCTTGAGAGGGATATGAAGCTAGCACTAGAAGCAATGAAAGCTTTGCCCCCAGATGCTGCTGATGACTATGACATTTGGATAACCATTGGTCAGAGTTTGCACACATTAGACGAATCATTGTTGGATGAATGGGATGAATGGTCAAAACAAAGTGACAAATATAAGGAAGGTGAATGTCTTCGTAGGTGGAAATCTTTTAGTAAAAGTGGTGGTCGTGGTGTCGGTAGTCTTATTCATATTGCTCAGGAACATGGTTGGAAGCCTCCTCAAGAACACAAGGAACACAAAGCAATGAACGTAGATGATCAAACGCTTGATGCAGTTGCAGTACTACTAGCTGATTTAGAAAATGATCTAGGTATCAATGCCATGCCTAATGAGCATAGTATGCAATCCAAAAGCCTTGCTATGACTGGTAACTTGCCACCTGCTAAAGCTAAGCAAGTGAAAGCACCAGTAGAAGGTAAAGGTAAAGAACAACGTAAACGCAACCAACCTGCAAACGAAATTGCTGATTTATTACTACAGGTATACAAAGGGGACTTAAGGTACAGTCAACCTCACGGACAATTTTATTTCTACGAGCTAGAACATAAAGGACTTTGGTCTCCGTTGACTAAGGTGGAGATGATGGGTGGTATTAGACATCGATTGGAAAATTTAAATTTACCCAATGGGTTTAGTGCCAACCTAATGAATGACTTATTCATGCAGCTGCAAGCTGCTGTGAGTTTTAATAAGTGGTACGAAGGTACTAACTATTTGCTATTTGCAAATGGCGTATTAAATATAGAAACAAAAGAATTGTTACCTTTTGACAGAAAATTATATCTCACACAACGTATGCCTTATGCCTATGACCCATCAGCTACATGTGATGGCATTATTAAATGGTTAAAATTTACACAACGTAATGACTGGGAGCGGGTGCAGGTACTAAGGGCTTGGCTGCGGGCCGTACTTCTGGGATGCCACGACATGCAGAAATTTGTTGAAATTATTGGACCAGGTAAGAGTGGGAAGAGTACCTACGCAAACCTAGCTGTGGCCTTGGTTGGTAAGCAGAATACCTATAGTACTGACTTTAATAATCTAGAGACTAATAGGTTTGAGACTATTGCTTTTATGAGTAAGAAACTACTGTTATTCCAAGATATGGATAGGTGGGGTGGTAGTGTTTCCAAATTGAAGGCAATTACTGGCGGTGACTGGATTCGGGTTGAACGTAAGTATCAAAGCGAGAATCCAGAGCCATTTCAATTCCATGGTCTGGTAATGATTACGGCAAATGAGGCGATCCAATCAACGGACTACACCTCAGGTCTTGCCCGTCGTCGCCTTACTATTCCATTTGACAGACCTTTTGAAGGTGGCCCAGGGCAGCAACGAGAGTTGATCAAGTTTGATTCCAAGGGTGAACCACAAGGGGAATTTGCTGCTTTGTTGCCTGGGTTGGTGAACTGGTTATTGGACCTAACAACAGAAGAAATGCGTGAATACCTGATGAGGACAGGAGATAAGGTTAAGTACTTTAAGGAGTATGAAAAGACGCAAAGTCTAAGGTCTAGCCCCATGTTGGATTGGATGGAACATAAGTTGTGTTATGTACCAGGTGAGAAGTGTTCCGTGGGCTTTGCTAAGCATGCGGCCCCTGGTGGTAGTGGATCTTATGTGTTCTGGGATAAGTGGTTATATGCCAGTTATTGTGAATTCTGTAAGCTGTCCAATGTAAATATTATGTCTAGGAACAGGTTTGAACCCTTGTTCTTGGACATTTGCCAGCATCAATTGAAGATGAATATTTTCTACAAGAGGACTTCAAGGGGTCTGATTGTATTCAATGTGGCACTCAGGGATAGTGGCCCAGGATTTGAGAAATATCCATCAATTGTGGAGGTATCGGCGGACAAAGAAAAGTTTAAGGAATTCTATGGAGAAATATTAGATTCTAAGGAGAGTAATAATAAAATAGAAGATGAAAATACAACAGACGAATGAAGCAAGGGCAGCACTTAATCCTAGATCTGGACGGTTGTGATCCAAAGATCTTGGATGATTATGACCAGTTGAGTGTGCTGCTAGAAAAAGCTTTGTGTCTAGCTGGGGCTAATGTGCTCCGTATTATTGGTGAACGGTTTTTGCCCCAGGGGGTGACGATATTGGCATTGTTGTCTGAGAGTCATTCCTCTATTCATACGTGGCCAGAGCTGGGGTATGCAGCAATTGATCTTTATACCTGCAACGTAGATTCAACTAATACCCAGAAGGCCGCTGACTTTTTGATTGAAGAACTAGGTGCAACTCAAGTAGATAAAAAGGCATTAACACGAGCTTCTGCGGCAAAAAGAGAAGTGTGCGTATTTAGCTAGTCTTTATTTCTGCTATATTTCAAGAGTGTTAACTAATCAATTAAATGACTGACAAAAAGCCCAAGCTGCTTTGGTCTGGGGATATTATTGCAATGACGGGTTTTGCCCGTGTGACAGAAAATGTGTTGCAACGGCTTGCAGATAAGTATGAAATTGTGGTGCTAGGAAATAATTTTTGGGGGGATCCAAATGTTTTGCAAGATAAATACAAAATTTATCCTTCCAGCAATCGACATCAACCTGAGCCTTTTGGTGTAGACCGTATTAAGGAAGCAGTTGAGATAGAAAAGCCAGATCTTGTATTTGTAATGAATGATATTTGGATTATAAACGAACTGTATAAACGTATTGCTGATTTGCATGAACAAAAAAACTTTAAATTTGTAGGGTACTACCCAATGGATTCTTATGGGTGGCTGGGAGCCCTAGGGGATACAGCCAACTCTTGGGACGCATGCATCTGTTATACAGAATTTGGTGCCAACGAATCCATTCAAGGGGGGATCCAGCGGCCTATTTCTGTTATTCCTCATGGGATTGATAAGGCTCAGTTCTATCCCAAGGATAAGGCGGCTTGTCGTAAGAAACTTGGGTTAGCTGACGACATTTTTATTGTGTTTAATGGGAACAGGAATCAGTTTCGCAAGCGGCAAGACATTACAATTTCTGCGTTTGCAGACTTTGCTATAGATAAACCTGATGCACGGTTATATCTACACATGGGATTAAAAGATCAGGGGTGGGATCTTTTGCCTTTGTTTGCCAGGGAGATGGGCAAGCGTGGAATAGACCCAAGTAATCGAATTATTTTTACGGGTAATACTCCTAACCCACCTAATGTAGCAGTTGAGTTCTTGAATACTATTTATAATGCGGTCGATATAGGTGTCAACACTTGTAAGGGAGAAGGCCATGGCCTTGTTTCTCATGAGCATGCCGCCTGTCGCGTAGCACAGATCGTGCCAAATCACACGTCATGTAAGGAAATTTTTGAGGGTGCTGCCCCACTGATTAGGTGTGACCACGTAGATGTGGATACCAACTACGGAAGGGAGATGCCTTGCCCCAGTGATAGCCACCTGACGGACCTGCTGAATGAGTTGTACTACGACCGGGACAAGCTGAAGGAGGTCGCTGATAAGTGCTATGAGCGGGCTACGGACGACCAGTACAACTGGGACAACATTGCTGAGCAATTCCACCAGGAGTTCCAGGAGGTGCTGAAGCCTGTGGAGACACCCGTCATCGAGGTAATGGAAGATGAACCAGAGGTGGGTAGCTGCCCCACAGGTGCCTGCTTTATGTAAGGTAGGTGTGTGAGGAAGTTACTGGCCTCTGCTTCGGCAGGGGCTTTTTTATTTGAGTTGAAATATTAAAGAAAACAAAAGAGAGTAGTGGTAGCAAGAAGTCTTATGGTGAGACTAAAGTGCTAGTGCAGAGAATGCAACTTTGGGGGTGCTTTATACTTAGTAAGACGCAAATGACAGAATGAATGCATTGTGTCATCTAATGTGACTGGGATGTGACTAGCCAGTAATAGTTCAGTCACACTTAATGACAGTTTGCAGTCATTTTGTCATTTGCATCTTATAAAGAAGAGTAAAGGGGTATAGTCGGATAGTCTGCACTTGACCCTCCTTATCCTGTGCCCTATAGTTGAAAAGAATTCTTTTTTCTAGTGCGCACTTACAAACCAATGCTTCCTCTGTGGTGCGTAGAGACAAAACTTAAACTTTCCGAGGCCTATCCCAGTGGTCTGGAATGGCTAGAAGATGCGTACTACCACAGGATTGGGGATATGGCGGGCAAATGGACCACCCCTGGGGACTACTACCTGGTACGTATGAATGGCGAGCAGTTCCACGCGCACCGTCTTGTGTACTACCTACGTACTGGCACCGATCCAGGTAACGCAGATGTTCTTTACGGGCCTAGCAACAAGGAGAAAGACAACAGGAAGGAGCTAGTCCTACACGTACGTACACCATCAAAACGGTCACGCAAACGCCAGGTAGAGGCAGTAGCTGTCTAATGGCAAACCTTAGGCTACGTCCCACAAAAACCCTTAGGACTGTTGTGACTCAAACCAATTTCCGCTACCTATCAAACATAGACTCACTTGAGACTGAAGCATTAGAAGAACAAGGGTACTACAAGGGGTTCCAATGTCCTCACAATCACTTCATTAGAGATATGGAGAACCATTGGTGTTACCACTGTGTAGAAAAAATTCTTTCTAACAATTGTGGTTTCAATATTAATTTCATACATGAAGACTATAAGGTAAAATTTCTTCAACTTTGGAAGCGTGTTGAGCCAGAAGGATGGTCTGACTGTTGGACAGCTGAGACTTACAACAGTAAAAATCTAGGGAGAGTTTGCTTTCCTTCTTACCGTTCTTTTTACAGCAATCAAAAATCTGAAAACATTTCGTTCCACAAAGCAATCTACCACTGCGCCTGGGGAGACGTAGGTAATCTTACTGTCACCCGTTGGTGTGGCACCAAAGATTGTGTCAATCCTTTACATCTGGTATCCAGCTGGAACCGTAAAACACCACCTGCGTCAATTACTCCGTTTATTACAGAATTTGATGCAGCGCAACTTATGTTATTTGGTCAGACCAGACTAAGAGATAATATTCAAACACTAATCCGTAAAGACATGAAGTCAACCATTGCTCATCCACTGGATGTGGTTGAGAATTCAGAGTACAATGAATAAAACAACAATTATAAATGAGTAGGGTATCCCAGTCCCAACGTCAACGTACCCAGAAAAACCCTTTAGTTTTAGGTACGTTTAGCCAAACTTCTTTGCGGGAGCTGACGGGTACCCTTGGACCTTTAACTAAAGTTGTTGGACGTGCTGATACAAATCAATATTCAAATGGTGGTATTGGTGGTGGTACATACAATCATTGGTTCCAGGTTGATGTAACGACACCTTGTTGGTTAATTACAAAGAAGGGCGGACCTCGTCCTAACTACATTCAAATATCTGCTTATGACCTGAACTTAGGGCCCATACAAGGGAGGATGATATTCCAAGAAGATAGTGTTGATGATTCTTTTGGTTATTCAATTCCTCATCACCCTTACAATGACCACGTAATGGGGGCGGCTTCTGATCGTTATAATACATTTAATCCAAATAGTTTAGATAGAGGTGACGATCTTTACTTCACCTTAGAAAGAGGAAGTTATTTGATATGTGTATCAACTACACGTAATGAATTACTTAACTATACCTTGGGTGTTGTAGTTGAATTTCCTTCCGAGGAAATGTTGCTTTTGTTAGAAGATTTAGATAATAGTTTTTTGGCAACAGAGACTACGTTTGATGAAACAAATACAATCACCATTGGCCCAGTATTTAATACAAATTATACAATTCCTTCAGGTTTTAATGCCTATACTTTGTTACTTGCTACAATAGGAACAGGTGCTACTGTCACAGTACCAGATAACTCTACCTGGCTTGTTGGAGATGTAAACATCTTGTCAGGCGGTGATTTCTTTATTATTGAACCATCTGATTCTTATGATTTTAACTCGGTTCATGAACACTCACGTGCTGATTGGCTAGCTGCGTGGAAGCGGGAAAGAAGCCCAGAAGATTCATTACCTGTATTATTTGATTCACTTATTACAAATTCATGAGATACAAGGTTAAGACCTGTAAGACAAACAAGGGAATATTTAAAGTACGTCTTGTGCCCTGGTCAAAAGTAGATCAAAATTACATCTGGTTATTTTCATTTGGGTGCAGTAAAAGTAAACGCCAACTTAATGATTGGTTAAACAAAAGACCTAATAAAAGGGCAAAGAAATTATCAAGTCAACTATCTGGTACTTCCGGATTGTTGCCCCACGGATTTGCCATACGTCAATTACGGGCATGGATCCAGGAGCTGCCACTGGGTGATAGTATATTCTTTGCTTGTGAATCTAAAGAAAAGATTAAGCAGTTTAATAGTTATGTCAAGTGGTTTACCAGGCATGAAGCTAGTAATTGGCATGTTGACTACGACCTTTTGTTATTTCATTACATCAAGCAATAATGCACCAACCTGAGGCTGGTCCATCTACCAACCAACGGGGGTTAAAGTTTTTATAACTGTAATGCAATTTAGAACCATTTTCATTTATGTAAGTACCAGAGATTAAATTACATTCACCCCATGGATCATTCACCCACCAACCAGTGGAATCATATCCGGTGATACAAAGCCAGTGCCCACTACCACTTGGTGCATTAACAGGGCCGTGATGCAAGAAACCTACGGGTACAGGTTTGTTGTTATCAATTTGTTTTTTAATTAATTCAGGTGTTGCCTTGGTATTAAACCTTGCTTCTACACCAAAGTGAAATAAAGTTTTTAACTGAGCAGTGCTATCAGTGCTATCACCATAGCTAAAGACTACTTTTACGTAGTCGTTATCACCAGCAATAGCTTTTGGTTTGAGGTATTTCAACATCATTGCACAACTGGAACTAAAACATGTTCTACTTGCGTCACGATAATTATCCCGTTGACTCATGTAAAGTACGGGCAACGGATTTAATTTGGAAACGTTACCGCCTGGCGTACCAAGTTTATTGTCCATTATTTGGATGAGCTTTGTGGGGTAATTAGGGTCCGTGGCATAGCCTTGTTCTTTGAGTTGATTTGCTGCTGCGTTGCGATTTGGTGCGTTGTTAACACCTTTGTAGGTCTTGTAGTCTCTGTACCATCTATCAACAAGGTAGGCAACACAAGTCCGTAGGTCAGGAAAATCAATAAACCCATCAACAATTGTGATCCAACTACCGTTAACAAATTCTTGTGTAGATCGATCAGAGCCTGTTCCTTTAAGTCCAAAATAGTTGTTTTTACCCGAGACATCTTTTCCCCAGTTTGATTCCAATGCCCATTGCGCTGCAACTAACTCTGGATATTTAGCACCAGAGACCTTGGCTGCTGTTACAACACCCTCCCAGTTATTAATGTAGGTAGTGTCTACTGGTGCATCACTACGATATTTAATAAAAAATTCTTCTAATTTATCTGTAGGTGTAATAGATTCGAGGTAGTTAAATGCTTCATCTTGTTGTTTAAGTCCTTTGTAAAACTTTGCTGCATCCGTAAGTTTGCCTGTCATAATTTTAAAAATTAATCAAGTGTTTTTTAAAACTGTTAATTGCAACTCTTTTACCATAGCACTAAGTTCTTGTATAGCATTAACTAAAACAGGAACCATGTTAGCTTGGGCAAAAGTAAATTGTTCAGGGTCGTCAGTATGTACAAGATTAACATAAGAGGCATCAAAGTCTTCAATTGTTTCTAACAATTCTTGTGCAATAAAACCAGCAGCAGGCTTACCTTTGTCAATCTCAGTATGACGTAGATTCCATTTGAACCTACGAGGTTTCAATGCCGATATAAACTCTAGCCCTAACGTTAAGTCTAGAATGTCTGTTTTATCTCGCGCATCTGACACAAAATTCCATGCGGATGCTGCGCCTTGGAACCGCGCAGTAATACTACCATTGTAAATGTTTACTTCATTGCTGACTGTGCTGCTACTCGACGATACGCCAGGGCCAATTCCAACGTTATAACTGCCGCTAACATTAGAGGCAAGAGCATTAATTCCAATGGCAGTATTATTGATGCCAGCAGTATTAGCAGTAAGAGCGTTTTGTCCAATGGCAGTATTGTAATTGCCGCCTACATTGACAAGTAAAGTATTTACCCCAATAGCAGTATTGCCCTCGCCGGTAGTGTTAGCGCGAAGAGCATTTAATCCCATGGCAACGTTTGCGCTACCGTTGGTGTTGCTGTAAAGCGCGTCCAACCCAACCCCAGTATTGTAATTACCATCATTGTTAACGCGCAGTACATTAGCGCCAACTGCTGTATTTTGAAAGCCAGTGGTGTTGACATTTAGCGCAAGATTACCTACTACCGTGTTACTGTTCTGCGCACCTGCACCGCGTCCAATACGTACGTTGTAAATTGTTGCATCGGCAGTACCAGATAACGTGACAAAATTAGCCGTTGTGCCCGTTATGGTAGTACCTGTAATAGTGGTAAAGCCTGCAGTATTACCCGTGATTGTTTGAAAGCTGCCTGTATTACCGGTTATAGTTGTGCCTGATACTGTAACAAAATTAGCAGTGGTTCCTGTGACAGTTGTACCAGTAACAGTAGTAAAACCTGCTGTACCCCCTGTAATAGCAAGCCCGCTTAATGAAGTTGTTACACCAATATTTTGAGCGTTTACGTTAGTAAAATTAGCTGTGGTACCAGAAGTTGTAACACCCGTCAGACTTGTAAAAGAGCCGTATGTACCTTTGACAGTACCGCCAGAAATAGTTCCTGTAACCGTTAGATTACCTGAAGTAGAAGCAACAATGCCTGATACGGTAACGGTCTGGTCAGAACCACCGTTAGTAAAAATTATGTTATCAACTTTGATGGTACCGTAAGCCATGTTTTTGAAATCTTATTTCTTTAATTCTACCGTATAAATTAAGGAAGGATAATCAATGGACCTTGGATTATAAAACCACCGGCATTACCTGATACCACACCAGAACAAACAAGGGCTGGTGTAGAACCTGATCCTGCGGTAAGAGCTAGGGTACTGCCAGTGATATTTAGGAAGGTTGCCGTAGTTCCTGTAAAGCGAGGGTGCCGGGGTCCATGGTCGGCGCTTGTCTTCGATCTATTTTAGCGCCCCCCATCCCCCACAGCCCCAAAATCCTTAACGCTAACAGTATCCTTCAGTTTATTCTCAACAGTACGCTGGATCGCGCCTGTTCCTGATTGAGTAAAGCCACCACCAAGGGTGGCTAGGTCGCGTGGTTTTGTCATTGGAGGTCACCGGGGGTAGGGGTTGCTGGGCTGCCCCTAAGGGCGGGTGAGAGTTGGTAAGTCATTAGAGGGCCGAAATAATAAAGGCCAATAGTTCTTCGTAGCGGATGCTATAGATTTCACCAGCGGGAGAAATTTCAGAACCACTTTCGTCAAACGTGGCATCCCATTCATCGTGGCAAACCATGCCATAGCGAAACGGGTTTAAGCTTTCGCTTTGAAATGCTGCGATTACCTCTTGAGCAATTACACCTATATGGATACGAGCTTCATCGCCCTTGGTTTGTACGGAATCTTTAAGCCGAAACTTTTTAATTAAACCCTTCAGGGCTACAGCAACACGATGCTCAGCATCATCTAAACTTGAAATATCTTGCTTATTCTTTTGATCAGAGGTAACGATAGGAGCGGTAAAAAGATAAGCAGTTGACCAACGGTAGTTGTCTATACCCAAGCTAAGGTTGTTTTGAGTTATTGGGCAGAAATTAGCAGAAGCTCCAAGTGCAATTGAACCCAAAGATTCAAAATACATAGCCAAAGCTACAGCTGCATTCCCAACATACAATCTACCGTTTGTATAATCTAATTTAATTCGTGGGTAAGTATCTCCAGGTTGTTTGCCTTCTAACGCAATTGCACTTTCAGAAACTGTCCAATCTGATCCATTTGCCCAAGGTGCGCCCGGCGTTGTTGAGTAAAATCTTCGGATAGGCGAACCAGCTGATGAAACGTTTTGGTAGCGAAGGGGAACTCCACCTGATCCTGTTTCAAATACTGTTGTTGCAGCCCCAAAAAGTACATTATTTAGGCCAGTAGTGCCAGAATATGTAACTTCAAGCGCCTCAATATCATATCCACCGAGAATCATGTTCCTGGTTCCATGATTGGCATTAGTACCAAAAAATAAAACCCTCATCGGCAATCCAGTGGTCTCCCAACGCAGTTGTTGAAATATGTTATAACTACCAGCACAACGAAGATTGTATTCGGGCACGTCACTTTCGACACTTATATTTAAGAATAAGTGATGATTGCAAATGGTTACACTGTTCTCAATGTTAATATGATATGCCCCGGCTACGCGGACGCCTTCACTTGAGTAATACTTTAATGCCCCACCAATATATGTATTTGAGTTAACCCACCCAGCGCTATTACCTGGCTCAAGTCGTAAATTCTGTTTATTATTTTCAATAACACCTAAATAATGAGTGGTAAATACATTTCCTGTATTATAGGCAGTACACAAAATTCCAGTATCAAATCCTACGATTCTTCCAAAAAAGATTTGACATGAATGAGTGTTGACAGTACGAACACCAATTCCTTGACCAACCCAACCAGTTGCTGGTTTAGTTGTATTATTTAAAACCTTAGGCAGGTAGATTACAGCGTTATAAAGTATTGTGGTTGGATTGGAAGCATTACCCGTGGAAATTTCTAGGGCAATGGCCGGAGTGCTGTAAACGTTGAAAATTGCATTAGAAAAATCGGCATTTCCTTTAATTGTTACTTTGCTGGAAATCTTAAAAGTGCCAGCAGCGGTAACGGTATAGCCTCCAGTTGCACCGTAATTTAGTGCGGCCTGAATAGCTGCTGTGTCATCAGCTACTCCATCCCCTACCGCTCCAAAGTCCTTGACGGACACAACCTCCTTAAGTTTGGAATCAACGGTCCTTGCTGTTGCACCAGTGCCAGCTTGCAAGAAGTTTAACTTAGTCGCATTAATAGCTCCGCTTATATTGACATTAGCATCGATGATTGTACCACTAGCAATCATTGTGCTAGTTACAGTTCCAACATCACCGACAGTTACGACATTAAATCCGTTTCTACTTAACGTACCCGATACAACTACACCTGTCGCATCAACAAACAGCCGCCCCGTGCCATTAGTTGAGATGGCTAGTTGGTTTGCACCAGTGCTATATATGCCTGTATCCGTGTCGCCGGTAAAGGCAATTGATGGTGCGGCAGCACTGCCAGCAGCAAATATACCTGAAGTGATATTAGTTGTTGTTACGTTTATCGTGCCGCCGGTAATAGTTGTGCCAGACAACGTGACAAAATTAGCTGTAGTCCCACTGGCTAAGGTAAAATTCCCTGTACCAATCAGAGCATTAGATACGTTTAAATTATTACCTGTAATTGTGGCACCACTGATAGTACCAGAGACTGTTGCAGTGGTTTGAACAATAATAGTAGAAAAAATTGAACTACCTGACGTAGTAATACCAGATATATTTGCAGTGCCTTGAACTGTTAAATTATTCTGTATATCTAAAGACCCATACAAAGTCCCGCCAGTAGCTGTTAAATAATAAGTATTCAGGTAATCCTTGTAACCTGATATGGTAATTTTTTTATTTTTTAAACTAGGATCAACTTCAAATACGTGCACCAAGGTAAACAGGTCCTGTTCACCTACCTGATTACCTTCTATGCTTGGTAGTTCGGATATCCTTCTATTAGCCATTTAATAGTCAACAAATTCCCCTATTAAGATTATAAATCCTTTTTACTTATTCCACTTCACTTCAATGCGGGGAAGATTATTTGCCAGGTGCCAACCACCTTGAATACCTAGTACCAGGCCACAAGAAAGCATAAATACAATAATCAATTCTGCTACGGTCAGATTGCGACGAACGTAGACAACCCTATCAGGGGCAGGGGTAGGCCTAGGTGCTGGACGCACGGTAGCAGGGGGTACACTTTGATTCAGTGTTGCCTGAATAGCTTGAGCACGAGCTTGTGCTTTGAGTTGTTCCAGGATTTCTGGAGAAATATACCCTTCAGGAATCTGTGGCATTTGCGGGGGTGTGCTAGCGGGAACTTGATTTTCTTCCATGGGTAACAATCTGCTTGTTTTAAAGCTAGCATAAAAAAAGATATATTGACACCATGCAACACGGTCTTAGAAAAAGTCTTGAGGATATTGCCGTTGAATTAAAAGGCATCAAAACTATCCTAGGGTCAATGTGGCATTCTCGTTACAAAACCGAAGAAACGGACCTGATGAATCCTGAGATGTACGCTGACGAATATATTTCAACAGAAGAATGTGCCAGGCGCCTTAGCATTTCTGATCAAACAATTAGAAATTGGATTAGCAAAGCAAAAACTAAAGGCGGCACAGGGTGGGTAGAAGGTATACACTATATTAATATTTGTCCTCGCGCTAGTGGCAAAGCAGTTATTCGTATTCCTTGGAATGAATTAGTCCGGTCGTTTTCCAAAGATCGACCAGTAGAACCCAGTGATCTACGAAATAAGACCATGTATGTCTACAAGCACAGCGCCCACTTGTGATATGACCCATCTAATAGAAGACCTAGACGTAACAACCGTCACTCTTGAGAATTATTCTCAATTACTCCCGAGTATTATAGCAAAACAAGTTACCCTCTTCCTACCTCCCTTTGGTTCTTTTGATGACGGATGCCTCCAGCGGTATCTGTTAAACATTAGAGATTACGAGGAAGAGGACGCTAATTCAAGCATGACCCTTGCCAATAGATTACGGTTAGCGTTTGCTGACATGACACCTGATACAATCTGCGGTAGGTTCCCGCAAGCTGAACTATCTCTCAAGAGAAGATTAAGGTGTGTTGCTGAGTACTTGATTCGGGCTAAAGAATTTAATAAACTAAAAGATGACAGTGGAAACCTCGTAAAAAAACGAGGCATCATCGGTAAGATGGTCTGTGTGTACCAGCCGCTTCCCAAGTTGCTTGAATCTCTTACTAAACAAGGACTTATTCAACCATGACTAGACGAGAAGACCTACTAGCCAATCTGCTTGATAAGGATTATTCCCCTGAGAAAGCAAAGATTCTAGATACGACCGTACGTTTTGTCCTCGGTGACATGGGTCAAATGTATCTTGAGTTCTGGGACAAAGAAGGTCCTGGGGTCATGGTATTCCAACCTCAGCTGGAAGATCGAAGCATGTTCTATTGGACCCTTGGGGAATTGCATGAGGCACAAGAAGAATGTGAAGAAGTTAATAATGATGATCTTGCCGAAAGCTTCCGTCGTATCTTAAATGCTGCTCAGAAGATTGATCCTGCGGAAAAGGCTGGGTACATCATTAATGATCATAATGGTTTACGCTATTTTGAAATCAACTACAACCAGGTGACAGAATAATGGGCGTCAACTTTAATATGCGTAAAGAGGACCAGGAGCTTATTACAAATGCAGACCTGGTCACAGCAGCACACAGTCTTCTGGGGGAAATTGATCTTGATGCTGCTAGCTCCAAGCTAGCCAATACGTATGTAGAAGCCACTAACTTCTATACGCCTCAGGATGATGGACTGAATCACATTGAATGGTTTGGAAAAGTCTACGTGTTTCCTCCTAGTGGTTCATATTACTTTGACAAGCGTTTAGATAAATGGAAAATGACACGCTCTAACGCTACTGCAATAACGTCATCTCACGCGGTGTGGTTCCATAGGTTGTATCGTGCCTGGCTAAATAAAGAAATTGAGCAGGGTTTATACTTTACCAACTGTCCTGACATGATCAGGTACGAGCAAAAAATATTTGATTTTCCTGTCTGTATCCTTAAGACGTGCCCAGAGCTGGTTAAATTTTCAAGTGAGGGAATCAGCACACAACGTACCTGTACCTCACTTGTGGTGTACCTTCAGCCACAAGATGACGCATCTGCGGCAACACAAAGATTTATTGATATTTACTCTGAGAAAGGTCGGATTCTTTGTTAAGTAGGGTACACTGAGTAGGACTGAAACCCACAGATGACCCTTCTCTGCGACCTAGAAATCAAAGAACTTGCCTTGAACCATGGCATGATTGAGCCATTTGTGGACCGTATTGTTAGAGAGGAGGATGGTCGACGTGTCCTTAGTTACGGCTTAGGTTCTTATGGGTATGACATCAGGTTATCACCTATGCAATGCCTTGTCTTTGGTCGTATTGATGTAGGTGAAACTGACCCTAAGAATTTCAACCAAGAAATCTTGCGTCCCACTGAACTACTTAAAGATGAGCGTGGAGAATATTTTCTTATTCCTCCTTATGGATATTGCCTAGCGGTAGCAGAAGAGCGCATCTCACTTCCTGAAGATGTAACAGTTATTGCAATGGGGAAAAGCACCTATGCCCGATCAGGGATTATTACAAATATCACACCAGCAGAAGCCCGGTGGGAAGGCCATCTGACCCTTGAGATTAGTAATGCCACACCATTGTTTAACCGTATTTATGCCAATGAAGGCATCATTCAACTGATGTTCTTCAAGGGAAATCCCTGTGGTACAACCTACGAAGATCGCAATGGTAAGTACCAGGATCAACCTAAGGAAATTGTTACGTGTCGAGTATGAAACTTGACCCTGAAGATGTAAACCAACGGTTGGAAATATTACAAATTATTACTGATGCTGTGGTGCACCAGGAGAATGATATGTTACGTGCGGCTCTTAGCCGAAGTCGCACTAAAAATGTACAGTGGGTCTTGAATACAATTAAAGAAATGTTTACCCACTTGCAAGATGCTTTGGAGATGCAAGACTACAGTAACTACCTAGACGAAGGGTAGGCCGTATGTACTTTTAGGCTTAGCTGAATATTGCGTACTGCCTACGGGTGAAAATACCTCTCCTTGATCTGCGCTAGTTGGTTCACGGAGAGCGGCACTTTGCTTAAACTTACCTGCAGACTTTGCTGCTGCCATGAACTTTTGTACGCGTTCTTCTTGCTTTTGATTTCTGGTATCAGCACGTCCCGCTGTCTTTTGTTCTTCTGTATCTAAATGACGCGTATCAACGTTATAACTTGCGCCAGGGCTTAAGTCAGATGTATCACTTGCAGATGTACCAGCATCCACTGAGGGATCATATCCACCGGGGATATAACCCTTTGGTGAATCCTTACGTGGCTCGTAGAATCGTCCCATGTTAATATTGTAATCGAAGAAGATTTAAACAAATGCATAACGCAATAAATGCTGATGATTTCTTAGGTGAATTCATGCGCCGTGGTATTCCTAACCCTGATGAAGTTGGGGGCCGTCAGTTGAATGAATGTGATTTTGGTGCAGAATTAGACAACGAAGAGAACGACGTTCCCCTTTATGACCAGTACAATAGAGGTCTGGTGGCTACGCAAGAAGGCCGCCCTCGTCTAAACCTTGCCCTAGAGGGGAACCAATGTCCACCCAACATGCAACAGGAAACCAGCCGACCGGGTCTTACAGGATATATTCCGAGTGTGGAGGAGGGAATGGAAGTAGGAGCTGTGCCACTAGCGAAGGGTGCAGTATTGCTGGACCTGGGTCAAGTACCAGGGAAAGAGAAGAAACTATCAGCGATGCGCCGGGGCATGTAATTGATAGGGTTAATCATCCCCCTCATTACAACCAGGGGGATATTGAATGTATTGATGCGATCCAGGCTGCATTAACACCTGAAGAGTTTCGTGGGTACTGCAAGGGTAATGCTTTGAAGTACACCTGGAGAGAACGGTCAAAAGGACAGGATGAGTCCCTTAAGAAGGCTATATGGTACCTAGAGCGTTCTCAGAAAGGCTGAAGGTTATCTTCGTCTTCCTCATCTTCATCTTCGTAGTCGCCACACATCAGAGCCAGTTCTTCCAGTTCTAGTTCTGATGTGATATCAAAATCAATATTAACACCTTCTTCGGCTAGAATGTCTTTGATGGCAGTAATCTCCATTAGACGTTGGCTGTAAAGATTTAACAAAGCACTATACAACTGATCCCACGTCATTTCCGCTGCTTGTAGCTCTGCTTTGCGCCTAGCAAATTTGAACTCCAAAGGAAGTTCAAAATCCTGGGGTTCAATAGAGGGGGCCATTGGAAAATTCATGCGCTGCCTGTACCTATTCTAAAGCTTACACCGTAATTTCAGACTGTTGTAATTCTGGTAACTTAAATTGATTAATAAATTCAGTTAATACCATAGGGTGGATTGCTGCTTCAAGATGCCTAATAGCTTTGTTTTGTCCGGAGGTGTTCTCATAACGAGCAAAAGCATTTAACAAAAGCTGTCCACCAAAATTAAGTCCTTGCTCAAGAGTACTGCTTAAGAACAGATTAATTTCTTCCCGTCGTCTGAAAATAAGGTTGCTCACGACTTGATGATCCTGGTCAAAAACCCAGCGATACATCTCGTCTGCTACTGTCTCTCGATCCTCATCTTCAATGGCATCCAAAATATCACTATAAAGAAAAGGCTCCCAACCAATGGAATGCACAAAAGAAATCAAAGCTTCTAGCATGTATCCACTAAGGTCAGGCACTTCTTTTGCAAGAGCTTTTTTAATTTCATCTATTTCGTGATTTAAATATTCCTCTGCTTTTTCATACGTACATAACTGACTTTTGCCTACTGGTTCACCGTTGGGATAATATTGGCTACCAAATCCAATAGTGTAGGGTGCTGTACCAGTAGAAGGATCAGGAAAAGATTTTTCATTGAACCCTTCATATTTCATGATTAGCTCAATGCCAGTAGATAGATCCTGCACGATGGAAGTAAGCATGTTACAACTATCATACATAAGTAATCCAAATTGCGTTAGTTTTTATTCATTTACCATAGACTCTTACCCCCAGAGCCGAGAGCATGCCCAATATCTTGGGGTGTTTTTATCCATTGGTTTATCACATCCCATTCTTGACCTGAAATTAGCACGACGTTTTTTATCGTGATGTTGTGTGTAGTCCTGGTATCCACGCCTGCCGTACCTAACTATTTTTTCTTCTCCATCATGGCATGATTTAACAACCCACTTATGCGTATCCCCAGCTGGAGCCCGTTGAGGTTTATTGCACTGCATGCTTTCTTTTTTGTAGCGGCCAGCGGCACTTGCTGCTTTTCTGTGTTGGTCAGACATTATTTCTTTTTAAACAAAGAGGCGTAATTACCAAGAAAGGACTGACTTTCGTCTGAGCCGGTATCTTCTGTACTGTCAATATCTATTTTAAATGGACTATCTTCTTCTTTTGTTGTTTCTTTTTTAGAAGTTGACGCTGTATCTTCATTAAGATTTTCCAGGGTACCAAGAGCTTCATAAGGATCTTTAGGATTAAAGCCTGAAAAACTAAGAGATTTATTTGTCGCCCCAAGGTTTAAAAATTTCATGTCTTCTTGATTTACATCAGGCATAAAATCTTTATAAAAACTTTCTTCGGTACCTTGAAAACCTGCTTTTTGAAAAATTTTATATAACTCTGTATCTGCTGGTGGTGTTCCTGTTTTATAATCTTCTGGTCTATCTATGTAAGTAACTCCCAAAGATTGTTGGGTTGGATCTTGTTTTTTTTCGTTTAAATATTTTATCTCTTTTCTAATTTGTGTAGCTGTATCTGATCGCAATGATTCAGTAATATAGGATTTTAATTCATCTACAGTACCCTTGAAGTCACTGATTCCATATCTTTTTAATATCTCGTCCCAGGCTTCTTTATTGGTTGTTGGATCGACACCTTTTAATACTTCATCGGCAAATTCTTCTGGTTTAATAAAATTTACCCAAGGTGTCATGCCACTTTTTTCTGCTTGTGTTTTTAACGCAGGAAGTATTTTGGTGTAAATTTCATCACTTACTTTACTAGCATTAAGTATATCTTCAGCAGCATCATAGCCTTGTCCTTGTCCTTTAACTTGAAAGTGCATGCGAGCAAATTGTGTTTTATCATTTACATCAACACCAAATCTATATGCTTGTTGTTCCCAATAAGAGTCTCCTTTGTTAGCTGCAATTGCAGCTTTAGCTTCTTCCCAGTCTTTTTCAACTGTTGCTTTTTGATCGGCATAGGCAGTCTCTCTTGCTTTGTCTCCTACTGGATTAAAATAAAAATCAGAGTCAAAAAATTTGTCATCACTTTTTTGAACTTGGTCTAAATAAGCTTTAGCTCTTGTATCAGCAGTTAACTGCATAGCATTAATCAAGTCTTGTGTTTGGAAAGGGTTTTGTTCTTCTTGTCTAACATCTAAATATTCGTTAAATTCATCCATTGAACGTGATGTATCAAATCTTGGTTTTAAATAACCGTCAATATAATTTTTAGCAAACTCTTTGTCTATGTTAATTTGTTTTTCTATGCCTTGTTCCTTGTATCCTAAGCTAAGGTCTTGATCATATTTTGTTTTTAAAGTTTCATCAAACCATTTTTGCCAGTTATATGTAACATTGTTTTTTATGCCTGTTAATTTTTCCATTCCTTTCTGAAGATTTTCTTCTGCTTTGCCTCCACTGGTAAGGCTGAGTATTCCACCTACTCCCGTATCACCAAGAATAGAGTCAGTGAGTTGTTTATTAACATTTAATATGTCCCCAAAAGTACTGAACCCTTTATAAAGACTTAAATTCTGTTCTTGTGCTTTAGCTTTTTTCATTTCAGCCATGGTATCTTTTAATACATTTTGCCTTAAAACGGAAAACTTTTTAACATCTACTTGCATTTTTTCACCCCCCGCCTGGTTAATTGCGTCTTCTAATTCAGTGATACCAGATCCTGTATTTAAGTTGTATTTAAAAGCAGCTTGTTTATCTTCTGGCCTGTTTGACAATCTAAAAAGAACAGTAAATTGTTCTTTGTCAGTTGGATCAAGATATTTTTCTTTTGCTAATTTACTCCAATATGGATCATTATTTTTTGCTGCCTCCCATGCATCAGCTACCTCTTTTATTTTCAACAATCTGTCAGATTGTGCTTCATAAGGAATACCTAGTTGTAGATCTCTTACGGCTGCAATATCTGTATCGGTAGGCTTTAATTCTTTATAGTTGCTTGCTGCTTCTATTGGCTTTACTGCATTGCCACGAACACCTGCTTTCTTTCCAATATTTGTATAGTGTTGTAAATAAAAACCTTCTTCTCCATATCTGTCAACAATATCTACATCATCATTGTCTACCGCTTTTTGCCATTCTTGTGCAGCTTGTCCGTTATTTTGTTTTTTATAAAAGCCAGGCTCAAAATCACCATCTAAAGGTTTGGCCCCTAAATTAATATCCCACTTTTCTAATTTTTCTGTTTTATAAAAAGATTTAAAATGTGTTTCAAGATTGGATTGAAGTGATTTTTTTTCATCTTCTGTTAAATCCGGTAAGTCTTTAATCACATTTCTTATTATTTCTCTTTTATCTACATACTCTCCTTTATTGACTCTTGTAGCTGCATCTATGACCGCATCATAAGATTTATTTTTTGCACTATTTTTTCTGTTTAATACATCATTGGCAGCATTAGTTGCAATTATTGAATTGTTATTTTCTGAAATAGTTTGGTTATTTGATTTATTTATATTATCTTCATTAGCTTTAAGATAATATTGTGTTTGATTGTCTTTGGTCCATTGCACTGGCTTGCCCATACTGTTATACCAATCTATTACACCCTGTCTATATTTTTCTGCGTTGTCTGTAGCCAACAAGTCTGTTGTTCGTTGCTGTGTATCATGGTCAGTTTTTTCTTTTGCGACAATCCATCTATTGCCGTCTGACTGGCTAGAATCATAACGAAGACCCATTAACTTGCCTGCTTGTACGTCACGTAATCACCAGTGTACTGGAAAATATTAAATAGTTCTTGGTTCATCCATTCTTTAATTTTTTTCATACGCTCTTCACAGAAATAATCCTGTGTTGGGTACCAGTCTTCCATCTTGATCGATCCTTTATTACTGTTGCACTTCTGACAAGATGGCAATAAATTGTTAGAGTTACTTGACCCAGACCTAAACCTAGGTATAATGTGATCCAGGCTTGTGGCTGGGGCTCCGCAATAACCACAGCAGTGGTCCCAGGACTTGTAGATTTCTTCTCGGAAACGGCGTTTAGCAGACTTTGGTGTGACTTCAATCAGTAAGGCGAGAGGGTCATGCTCTGTTGCGAACATACTCTATAATTGCCATTACCTAATTTTAAGATGGCCTAGCTTCTGTAAAGAAACGTAAACTTACGAATTCTTTCTTAAGTACCTACCAAAGCTAAAATTTTTGTGTAATGTAGGAATGCACACGGTTTTTTCACATGGCCGCAACAGCTCAATGGGTGACAGCCAATCAAATGGCTGATGCGCTCAGCATTGACCGTCAGACTCTATTCCGCATGCGTGATGATGGCACCCTCAAGCTGGGGCCCCACTATGCTGCATTCAAGGGCAAGACCTACTCCAGGGATAGTTATCTGTGGAACCGTGGGTCTGTACAACGTGCTATGCGTAAGCGGGAACAGGAGATGTCTGAGTCAATGGTTTAGCAGGCTTATAGAAAGCTTTACGCATCTTATAAGCAAGTAACAGTTCAATCACATTGCATTGAACTTCTTTACATGCCATGGCTTCATAGATAAGTAACCAAGCGTCTCTCCAGCAACTCTCAAGATTTGGGGGTTGCTTTTCTTTGAGTTGAAACAAAAAAACCCATTGCGGATGCATGGGTCGTACAGGTTTCTTTTTGTTTGAGACGTTAATTGTTCCGTCGTCGTTCCAGGTAAACCCTTTTAAATTTTCTGGTTTTACCCCATAGGTTGCAAGCATGCCATAAAACCAGGCTAGTTTACTGGTCTTACGGCTTCTTAATAAATGAAAGAAATCGTCAACTACCCTCTGGTCGAGGGGAGGGGAAACAGTGTAGGTCATGGGAAGTACGCATGTTGTTGCCTAGACTTTAACCAACGGGCCAGCCTGGTGCAATGTAACTAGCCCTTGAATTCCTTAAGACTGATTAGTCTTCGTTATATTATACTACAAAAAACCTACAGAGAAGGCTTTTCTCCTGAAGCTGGTATGTAAATATGTCCCGTTTTGTCAATCATTCTGAAGCCTGACAGGCTGACAATTTGATTTGGAATGTTAAACAACTTTTGTAACATTGGAGCCATCACAGGAGATTGACAGTTGTATGGTGGAACATCCATGTAACTTAATGCTTTTTTGGTTACGTTAAATGCTTGGTATTGTTTTTGATTATCTTCTGCTTCTTGTACCAGTTTTTGCTCCCACTCAGCCATTGAATCCATTCCTACGGGAAAATCAGAAGGTTCAGGGGGAAACACATGTTCCTGAAACTTCATTGAATAGATATGTTTGCAATAACGCATTTCATCTAACACTGGTGCCCAGTTATCGCCCAAGCTTGTAATTACATTCTGCTCTTGTGAGTAGTCTGTGTACACAGGCATGCCTTCCGCTGTATTACCAGGGAGTGATAAGTCTGTTGTGCTACGTACATAAGTGGCGCCAAAGTCTCTAAATACACCGGGGTTGTCTCTTGTTGCTAAACGATTTACTTCTGATATAGCAATGTCATCTAATAGTTGATACGTAGCTGAAGGCGCAACAACATTCATTACCCTGTCATTTAATGAATATGATGTTGTGTTGTTATCAAGCTCACCACTTAGTGTGATGTTTTCATAACGTCCGGGTTTGATTGATGTAACACTTGAATACGGAAAATATTTTCTAGTTGTGTTATTGATTGATGACATAAAGAAGTAATCTCTATGTGTGAAGTCTTGACAAGTGCAAGCATATCTATTGCCAGTAATTAAAAATCTCCCTATAGCAGGTGGCTTAGTTGCTGGTGTTAAAAATGCTTTGTCATGTGTTACTTCTACGGACCCAGCTTTTTTTAATTTAAGAATTCCTGCATCTTGATTTACGTCAACTAGCACAGCCTGGACATAGCCATATCTTTTTTGTGTATTAGGATTGATTGTAGTTGCTGTTATTGGTGTGCCACTGACTGTGATTATCCTGTCCTCTAGGATCTCACCATTCATTGGTTTGAGTGGTGTGGTAACACCAGAGACTGTGGCATACAAGGGTGCGGGTAACGGGTTGCTTGAACTCCAAGTACCCTTTAGTTGTACGTACCAGAAATAATTGTCTTCTGTAACATTTACAACTGAAAGTCTTTCACCCAACGAATCAAATAACTCATCAGTACGCATGTTGCCCTGGTTACGAACACCAGCCCAGTGCATACCAAATTCTTTTGCTGTGGTTGGAAATCCTTTGAATGCACCTGAAACAGTCGAGACGGGATTAGTGCCAGAAGGTGTTATTGTCCCTGAAGGGAACGGAATATCATATATAAATCTATATTGATATGCGTTGTCATAAGAGCTGGACGAGGATAGCTCATAGCCACGACGCCATCTTGTCCAAGCAGATTCTCTGTTTACAGCAGCAATAGAACCACGGACACTTCCTTTAGAAAATTCAGTGGTGATAGGGGTAACATTTTTAACAACAAAGTCTTTCTTACGTTCAAAAGACCCGAAGCTATTTGCTCCCTTAAAGCCCATCTCTAGAAGAAACCACCTTGTGCATAGACCTGTGCACCGGGAATATAACCGGCTGTATGGGGACCATCAGGGAATACACCCACGTAGATGCGGTCTCCTCGCTCCAGGTAGATGCCTTTGTTACGTAAAGGTGCCGTAGGTCCCAAACCATTGGTATTGCCCGCAGAGGCGGTAGGAGTGGCCAGTTGGGGCATCACATCAGAACAGTCAACTACACCACTGTTTGCAGGGACTGTTTTGGAAAACAGTAGTCTGTAGTCACCACTGGCTGGAATAGGTACAGTTGTGTTACGGGTGTGATAGAACACAAAAGTTACAGCAGGTTGCACACCATAGCTTATGTTGGCATAATTAAAACCAGATGCTGTACCACCTGAGTAGACAAGAGTTGTGTTTACCCCTGTCAACGTAGTAGCTCCAGTGTATGTGTAATATCCAAGACCGCTTGCTGCTGAACCTGCACCAGTAAAGCTGCTAGTGGTTGTTACGTAAACAATTTGACCACTAACCAAGGAAATTGGTGTGCCTGAGGTAGTTGCACTTACGGTGTAATCAGCAGCCCTGTAGCTATCATTGCGAACAATAGAGATTGAGTCAACTACAGCGCCACTATTCATATCATCGCTAAGGGTTGCATCCATATCAACAAGGATGGACGGAGCTTGACCCCCTTGTACAAACAAAGTATTGGTACTGGTGCTACCAACGGTTTGTGTTGTGACTCGCACCGAATCAAATAACGGACGGTCAATAAACAGAGGTTGTTTATTTGAAGAAGTTGAGGACAATTTTTTTACCTTAATTCTTATATTTTAAATTCTACACCATTCCTGGTGATAAAGGGCCAAAGGGAGTCATTGGCATTTGCATTTGAGCATTAGCCAAGGCTTCCGGGTTTTGCTGTAAGTTTAAAAAGTTTTGAAATAAATCAGTAGATGGTGCAGCTGCCGGAGAACCAAAATAAGATTCTGGTTTAAAAATTGTTTTTTTTCTTACATTGTAATTAAAAATTGTTTGCGGATCTGGAAGAGATAAACCAAGCAATTTTCGTTCAGATTTGTATACATCTCCTGGAAGAATGGTATCGGTTGTATTTACGTAGTCAGAAAAACGTGCCATTTTAAATGTTGTACAAATATTGATCCAGGGGGGAATTGCCTAGGGGGCTAAGCCCTTCTTCTATGTTATCAGGAGCTTGACTCAAGGGGCCACCTGGTACTTTTAATTTAATCATTTCTAATAAACGTCGAGCCAAATCATTCCCTTTGTCTATAGGATTAGTAGGTACAGGAGGGGGAGCCGAAATAGTTGTAGTAGAGGGAGTGGCAAAAGAAGAGACTTGTTTAAGAATATCTCCAGCGGCTTTTTGACGGTTCTCTAGATGTGGCTCACCTGGGCGAAAATATTGATCAGAGAAATACTTTGCATAACTAGCCGGAGTGCCAGATTTTGGCATCTTTTCAAAAGTTTGTGTCCAGCCAATTAAACTTGCTCCTGGTTTTGGGTCATATTTACCAAGGTACTCGTTAACAAAATATTGTTGTTGAAAATCAGTACTATTGGGATCAATGCCTTGTTTTAAAGCTGCTTGACGAGCTTTGTCATATGCAGCTCTTCTTACTCCAGTATATTGAGCTGCTCCACGGCCAGCACCAGATCCTGCCTCTACAACATCTAAGTTTTTAAAATCAGGTCTTCCTGTTTCAATTCGTAAATTTCCGAGCAATCCTGCTGCTTGTTCTTTTGTAAATACAGGAATTTTTCCTTTGCTAAGTTGCGTTATTTTAGGTGTCGTTAAAAATGTATACCAATTTTCTAATGACATGTCAACCTCCTTGTGCTTGTCCTAGTAAACGTATAGCTAGGCCAGGATTTGCTTTTGCCCATGCAGCAAAATTTTCTGGGGCCATTCCAGGTGTTGCTCCAGCTTCTTGTAGCCTAGGAACCAAAGTACCTGCTTTCAAAAGCTCATTACCATAGGCCTGTTCTTGTCCATATCTTGCTGCTAATTCAGTTGGATATAACTGAGCGTCAGATGACATGGTATTGGCTGGAATATTTGCTCCAGTGGGAAGACCCACGGGGGGCGCAGATAGTGCATCAACGATCATTGCTCGTTGTGATACATTACGTCTTTGCTCTGGTGTACCAGCGGCATTAGATTGGCCACTACCTGTAGAAACGGGTGGGACTAAACCACTATCACTACGGGCTGGTATAAATACATTGGCAGGTGGGTTTATTGCACGTCCTGTTTTTACATCATATTCAATACCGTTTACTTTATAATTTTTTCCAAATTGACTTCGTGCATTTGATTGACGAATTAAATTTGCTTCTTGTTCAT